>WPCH01176648.1_pt1 | contig 87113 bp, 67 predicted proteins | sample 5399881 | NCBI WGS metagenome assembly WPCH01 (sample SAMN12869468, study PRJNA574797) | sludge metagenome | isolation source: wastewater treatment of pH5 | place: China:Beijing | collected 2019-05-20 | reverse complement strand
GGCGGCAAACACGGTATCCACATCCTCATCCGTGTAGCCACAGAGCGACGAAAAGCGTTTATCGACGGTAATGTCCTTCAGGTTGTTCAGCCCCGAGAACAGGCTCACCTTGCTGAACTTGCTCACCCCGGTGAGCATCGCAAACTTGATGTGTGCGTCCTGGCCCTTGATGACCGAGTACAGATCGCGCAGCCCGTCGCACATCTGGCGAGCCAGTTCCGGACGGGTGAGGTTGTCGAGAATCGGCTTGTCGTATTCGTCGACAAGAATCACCACGCGTTGACCGAATTTCTTTTCGGCGCCACGAATCAAGGCTCCGAAATGGTCTGGAATGCCCAGCTCCGGCTGCTCGGCAAGGCCAAGCGTTTCAGCATTGAAGCGCAGCATGTTGCGAATACGCAGGTCCAGTTGAGCCCGCTCAGCCAACACCCCTTCGGCAAAGCTGATGCGGATCACCGGATACTTCACCGACCAGTCCCACTTGTCGTGGCAGTACAGCCCACGAAACAGCGCATCGTTCCCCGCGAACAACTCCGCCAGCGTGTCGATGAACAGGCTCTTGCCGAAGCGGCGCGGACGCGACAGAAAGTAGTGCGTGCCCTGCTCGATCAGGTTCAGCGCATGGGCGGTCTTATCGACATAGTAATAATTCTCCTCGCGGATCTTGGCGAAGGTCTGGATGCCGATGGGCAGCTTCTTGCGGGGCAGGGCAACGGACATGGTGGCTCCTGAAACGACGTGGGCAAACACAGGCCGATTGTTTCACAGAACTTCGGTCACCGCTTTTCACCCCGCAGGGCCGCCACCTGTTGCTGCAGACCCTGCGGGGTGACCTCCTCGGCGGGCACCGGAGCGGCGACATGCAGCTCGATGCGGTTGAACAGGCCCCGGCAAAACGGGCGGCGCATGGCGGGGCCGTCCTTGCGGCTGAAGAAGCTGCCCCACAGGCCGCTCAAGGCCATCGGCACCACCGGCACCGGAGTACGGGCAACGATGCGCGCAATGCCGGGGCGGAAAGGGTAAAGCTCGCCATTGTCGGTGATGCGTCCTTCGGGGAAGAGCCCCACCAGTTCGCCCGCCTCCAGCGCACGGGCGATTTCGTCGAATGCGGCTTCCGTCATCGCCGGATCGTCGGTGGCCGAAGCAATCGGGATCGCCCGGCTGGTGCGGAATACAAAGGACAGGATCGGCTTGCGGAAAATGCGGTGATCCATCACGAAGCGGATCGGGCGCCGGCAGGCCGCCATGATGATCAGTGCATCGACAAAACTCACATGATTAGCGACGATCACCGCCGGCCCCTGCTCGGGCACCTGCTCCATCCCGCGTAGCCGCAGACGGTACACCGTGTGCACCAGCAGCCACACGATGAAGCGCAGCAGGAATTCCGGCACCAGGGTGTAGATGTACAGCGCCACCGCTGCATTGAGCAGGGCCACCACCAGGAACACCTGCGGCACGCTGAAGCCGGCCGCCAGCAGGCCCGCCCCGAGCCCTGCGGCCACCACCATGAACAGCGCGCTGATGATGTTGTTGGCCGCGATGATGCGCGAGCGGTGCGAGGCCTCGGAGCGGCTCTGCACCAGCGCGTAGAGCGGTACGATGTAGAAACCACCGCAAATTGCGATCATCACCAGATCGAAGAGAATGCGCCAAGTGGCCGGTTCGGACAGCAGCTCGGACAACGGACGCATCATCGCCCCGGCCTCCAGCGCCGGGCTGGCCCACCACAGATCCAGCCCGAACAGGGTCAGGCCAATGGAGCCGAAGGGCACCAGACCAATTTCCACATGCTTGCCCGACAGACGCTCGCACAGTAACGAGCCCACCGCAATGCCCACCGAGAACACCGCCAGCAGCAGGGTTACCGCCTTCTCGTCCCCGCCCAGCACACTGGAGGCATAGCCCGGAAACTGCGACAGGAACACCGCACCATAGAACCAGAACCAGGAGATGCCCAGAATCGACAGGAACACCGTGCGGTTGGCACGCGCAAAACGCACCATCTGCCAAGTCTGCGACAGCGGGTTCCAGTCGACCTGCATGGCGGGGTCGGCTGCGGCAACCGGCGGAATCCGGCGACTGGCGAGATAACCGAGCACGGCGGTCAGCACAACACCCATCGACACCCACAGCGGCCCGTCCGGCACGGCAATGAGCAGACCGCCCACAAGGGTCCCGAGCAGGATCGCCACGAAGGTGCCGGACTCGACCAGTGCATTGCCCCCCACCAGTTCATCCTCATGCAGCATCTGCGGCAGGATTGCGTATTTCACCGGCCCGAAGATCGCCGACTGGGTACCCATCAGAAACAGCGTGCTCAACATCAACGGCAGGGACGACAGCGCAAAAGCCACGCTTGCCAGCACCATGATGCCGATCTCCAGCAACTTGGTGAAACGGATCAGCCGGCTCTTCTCGAACTTGTCGGCAAACTGCCCGGCGGTGGCCGAAAACAGGAAGAACGGCAGGATGAACAGACCCGCAGCCACATTCACCAGCACCCCCGGTGACAGCTCGGTGAGGCGTGCCGCCTGAAAGGTGACCAGCACTACCAGCGCATTCTTGTAGAAATTGTCGTTGAAGGCGCCAAGAAACTGGGTCAGGAAGAAGGGCAGGAAGCGGCGCTCTTCCAGCAGCCTGAATTGGGAGCTCATGATGGTATCCGGTCAGCAGTGGGTACGGCGGGAAAATCAGATGCAGGCGAAGGGTAGCGGATCATGCTTGCGAATGACATCGCAGCGCACGATGGGCAGATCACATCGCCTCTGCCATCGCTTTCAGGCGCACATGGTCGATCTTGCCGGTGCCCAGCAAGGGCAGCGTGTCCACCACCACGATGCGGCGCGGCACGGCCAGTTCCGGAGCGCCCAGCGCGCGCGCAGCCGCCAGCAGGGCCTCACGCTCCAGCGCGGCATCGCTGGTAAACAGCACCAGGGTTTCGCCCCGCCCCACATCGCTGCGAGTGCTCACCGCATGCACGGCGCCCGGGGAGGCGAGCGCTGCCAGCTTTTCGGACACCTCCAGGCTCACCATCTCACCGGCCACCTTGGCAAAACGCTTCACCCGGCCAACAATGCGCACAAAGCCTTCGTCGTCGATGTGCACCACATCGCCGGTTTCGTACCAGCCTTCGCCCAATGCGGACGCAGGCGGCTGGAGCACGCCGGGTTGCTCAACCTTCAGATAACCGCTCATCAGATTGGGGCCCCGCACATGCAGCATGCCTTGATGACCGCCCTGGTCATCGATGCCCGGCACGGCTACCAGCCGGGCCTGCACGCCGGGCAACACCTGCCCCACCGTGCCACGACGGTAGGCCATCGGGGTATTGACCGCGATCACCGGTGCCGTCTCGGTCGCGCCGTAGCCCTCGAAGATGCGAATGCCGAATTTGTCGAACCACAACTCGCGCACGGCATCGGCCAGCTTTTCGGCCCCCGCGATCACATAGCGCAGGCGATGAAAGTCGTATGGGTGAGCATGCCGGGCGTAGTTGGCAAGAAAGGTCGAGGTGCCCAGCAACATGGTGCAGCCCCGGTCATACGCCAGTTCGGGAATCACCCGGTAGTGCAAGGGGCTGGGGTACAGGAACACATTCACCCCTGCCAGTACCGGCAGCAGTCCGCCTGCGGTCAGGCCAAAGGAATGGAACAGCGGCAGCGCATTCAGAATGCGGTCACTGACCGAAAAATCCGCCACGGCGCGAATCTGTGCCACATTCGCGAGCAGCGCACGATGCGACAGCACCACCCCCTTGGGTTTGCCTTCCGAACCGGAGGTGAACAGCACCACGGCCGCATCCTCAGCCTGACCGATGCGGGTGGCCAGGCGTGGAAACGGCATCGCCCACAGCATCAGCCACACTTTGTCGGCCAGCGTCATCGAGGCACGCAGGTCTTCCAGATACACCAGCCGTACCCCCTGCAACGCAGCCAGCTTGTCCGCCAGCCGGGCCTGTTCCACAAAGGCACGTGAGGTGAGCACGGTGCGGATGCAGGCCGCATCGCAGGCCGCCTGCATGCCGTCCACACCAGCGGTGTAATTGAGCATTGCCGGCACCCGCTGCTGGGCACTGAGGCCGATCACCAGCGCCAGCGTGGGCGCCAGATTGGGCAGCAGCACGCCCACATGTTCGTGTTCGCCGCTTTCGCGGGCCACCAGCCGGCCCAGTGCCAACGCCATTTTGATCAGGTCACGATACGCATATTCCTCCTGGCGCAGATCCTCCACCAGCCGGCGGGCGCGACCATGAATCTCGGCGGCATCGAGCAGCGCCTCGAACAGGGTTTGCTGCGGGCGGCTGGCAAAGATCATCTCCTGCATCACCCGGCGCATGGCTTCCCCCGCCTTGCGCCGCCGTTCGCGGGCGCTGGGTGCCTGCGGCATGTCGATACGGGTGACCGGCTGGATATGCAGCGCAATCTTCGGCAGCACACGGCGCGGAAATCCGCTGCCCATGCGCGAGAAATAGGTCCGTGCGGCCCCGTCTATGCGCACCGGCAACAGGGTCGCGCCCGTGCGTGCTGCCACGAAGGCTGGCCCGTCATAGGTTTTCATCAGACTGCCGGTGGTGGTGATGCGCCCTTCCGGGAAGATCACCACCGGCCGGCCCGATTCGATCAGCCGCACCACCCGCTTCATGGCCATCGGGCTGGACGGATTCACCGTCAGATAATCGACCAGCAGCAGAGCCAGCCGGAACAGCGGATTTTTCAGCACCGTGGTATGCACCACGAACACCGGCTGCATGGGCAGGAACAGCCCCAGCAGCAGGCCATCCAGAAAGGACTCGTGATTGGCAATCACCAGCAGGCGCTCGGGCTGCGCCGGCATCTGACCGTGCATCCGCACACGGAACAGCACACGGGCAAGGCCACGCAGCAGGGTTTTCAGCAAGGTGCGAAACATGATTCGGACTCCACAGGACGGTTCATCTCAGGGGCATGACAAGCACGGCTCAGTGTTCGCCGGGCCATTGTTCAGGATCGCGCAACATGTCGCGAAATGCAGCCATCAGCCACGAGCGCATCGCGATCACCAGCGTATAGGGGCGCCGTGCGCTGGCTGGCAGCCGCTGGTCGGCGAGATGCTGGTTGGCAAAATCCTGCCCCACCCGGGTCAGGCGCTCGCGGAAACTGTTCGCCAGGCCATGGCCGATCTGGCCGTGCACCATCATCAGCATTTCGGCCTCGCCATCGAAACGGCCGGCAAAGTAGTCTTCCATCACCTCGCTGCGAAAAAACTGCATCACCGGCCCCTGCGGCCGCCAGCGAAACCCCTTCGCCACCCGCAGGCGATAGCGGTTGAGCGGCCGCAATTCAATCACCCCCAGGCGATCAAGCCGGCTCAGACACAGCACGCATTCGGCCTCGCTCAGCCGATAGGTGCTCACCATCTGCGTCACCGACCACTGGCTCAGGCAGCACGTGGCGACCAGCAGCAGCTTTCTGTCGGCCACCACCGCCTGTTCCTGCTCGTGGGTGAGCTCCAGCAACAGCGGTTGCTGCTCGGCCACCTTACGGGCCAGTTCGGCAAAATCCAGCCCCAGCACCCGGCAGATGTCATCCACCCGCGACAAGGGCAGATCGCCGCTGCGTGAGAACATGCGCTTGACGCTCGATTCAGCCATGCCAAGGCGCCCGGCCAGCTGGGCGTAGGTGAGGCCACTGGCCTTCAGTTCGTGTTTGATGACGTTCACAAGATCGGCCGTCGTGCTCATGATCCGGCTCCGATAAGTCCAAATAAGTGAGTGGATGGACGAAGCATATATCCACGAGCAACTTTTCTTACACAAAAATCAATCAAGTATCTTTAAACGATACTTTTTGATGCGCTCAGCGCACCGGACATCCTTCGCACCACGTACCACACACCACGTACCACACACCACGCACCTCGGCGCCATCAACAGGCCCGCCCAATGCTCTTTTCGTCCATATGTAAAAACTGCAACAAACTGCTAGAATCCGGGCGTCCTGATTCCATTTCATACGCACTGCATACATTCCGCTCCAGATATTCGGCCTATTCATGTTCCTGCAACCCACGCGCGCCTTCTTGCTGGTCACTGCCCGTATCGCCCTGCTGGCGATGCTGCTGGCTGCGCTGGCACCGACGATCAGTCGCATGGCGCTGTCTGGGGAGGGTGACGGCCTGGTCTGGACCGAGTTATGTACAGGCAACGGTGTGGAATATGTGCTGCTCGACGACGCGTCCGGTGAGCACGGTCACTCCCACACCCTGGACCACTGCCCATACTGCACCCTGGCCGGCCACACCCCGGTGCTGGCGAGTGCCGGGGTGACTCCTTTCTCGGTGAGGCTGCCTGCCGAAGCCGTACCGCCTGCCTTCCTGTTCGCCCCACGCCCGCTGTTTGCGTGGTCGGCCCAGCGCTCACGCGCGCCCCCTCAGCACTCCTGATCAGCTTCTGACCTTCTCTGTCCGGCGGGATGCAACACCGCTCGGGCAGCCTTCAGACTCTTCCGGAGACACAGGCCTTGCCGCCTTCTGTCCGTCCTCGCCCTGCCCGCCGGCACGCCCACTGGCTGCTTGCGGTACTGATGCTGTGGATCGCACAGTTCAGTACGATGGCAAGCATGCAAATCGCCGCCATTGGCGAGGGTGAAGCCTACCCGGACGTCTGCCTCAGCAGCGGCTTCGAGCGCGAAGATGGCCTGAATCGCGCCCTGCCATCGGACGAGACACCCGCCCCGAAGGCGCAAGGATATTGCCCGTTATGCATTGCCGGAGAGCGCTTGCTCCTGCCGGACACGGGCAGCCCACGGCTGCTCATGAGCAGCAACGCCACCGCTCAAGGGGCTTGCCTGCCGGATGCCCCCGTTTCAAAAGAACAGGCCTTTGCGCGTCCGCCTGCACGCGCACCGCCTGCGGATCCCTTGCATTGCCGTTCCTGATCCACAACACGACAACACATGGGAAACCACGCCAGCCCTGGACGGCTGCGTGGTCTGCCCGCATGCAAGGATATCGACCCAAATGAATGCTCATTCCAAACCCCGTGATCTCTCTCTCCGCCCTCTCGCCGCACTTGTACCGACCCTGCTGGCACTGACACTGTCTGCCTGCGGTGGCGGTGGCAGCGGCGGTGGCGACACCCATCCGCCGCCCAGCGCCGACCGCCAGGTCAGCCTCCAGTTTTCGGCCAAGGCAGGTCAGACCCCGGTCGGCTGCGGAACCCCGATCGCTGCGCTGGGCAGCGGTGCGGTTCAGGCAGAACTCAACGATCTGCGCTTCTATGTGTCCGAACTGGCGCTGGTCAAGGCCGACGGCACCGCCGAAACCGTGCAACTGGCCGCCAACGAATGGCAGCTTCCGGAAGCCGGGGTGGCGCTGATTGACCTCGAAGATGGCACAGGCGCCTGCGCCGACCGTGGTACCGCCGCCACCAATGCGGCCATCACCGGCACCGTGCCGGCAGGCAACTACACCGGCCTGCGCATGACCCTGGGCGTGCCGTCGAGCCACAACCACACCGACACCGCCGCTGCGCCTGCACCGCTGGACATTCAGGCCATGGCCTGGTCGTGGCAGGCGGGTCGCAAGTTCGTGAAGATCGAGGTGGCCCCCGTCGGTGGGGTGTACCGCCCCGCCAATCCGGACGTCACGCCCCCCATCACCGAAGGCCAGTCTCCGCGCTGGAACCTGCACCTGGGCTCAACCGGCTGCACCGGCAATCCGGTCAGCGGTGAAACCGTGTCATGCGCCGCCCCCAACCGGGTCGTGCTGCATTTCGACAATTTCAATGTCGACACCCAGCGTCTGGTCCTCGACCTGCAAACCCTGCTGCTCAGCAGCAATCTCTCCATCGACCTGGGCGGACCCTATGGCTGCATGTCCGGGAAAACCGATCCGGAGTGCCCGGCAGTGTTCGAAACCATGGCGCTCGACATGGAGAGCGGCCTGACGGTTGATCGGGGCCGCAACCAGCGCATCTTCCGCATAGAGGCCAGGTGATGAAACGGAGCCATGCAGAATCGATGGCTCCGGTGTCTCTGCGTGCCGCATGGCTGGTGCCGCTGTGTGCGGCACTGCTCGCCTGCGGTGGCGGGGGCACCAGCATCGAGGACCGGGGCATCCACATTCCCGGAGGCGACATCGCGCTGGAGGTGCCGAAGTTCTTTCCGGCCCCCCGCATCCCTGCGGACAGCCCGCTGACCCGCGCCCGGGTAGCGTTGGGACGGCATCTGTTCCATGACCCTCGCCTGTCCGGAAATGGCACGCAATCCTGCGGCAGTTGCCATCACCAGGACAAAGCCTTCACCGATGGCTTGCCGGTTGCCATCGGTTCCACTGGCGAGGCCCATCCACGCAACTCGCAAGGGCTGGCAAATGTGGTCTACAACGCCACGCTGACCTGGGCCAACCCGTCGCTGGTCACGCTCGAAAAGCAGATGGAGACCCCCTTGTTCGGTGAAGACCCGGTGGAGATGGGCGTCAATGACGCCAACAGTGCCACGGTGCTCGCACGCCTGTCAGGCGATGCCGACTACCCGGCGCGGTTCGCGGCAGCCTTTCCGGGGGATCCAGCCCCCATCCAGTGGCCCAACATCATTGCAGCCATTTCGGCTTTCCAGCGCACACTGATCTCGGGCAACAGCCGCTACGACCGCTTCTTGCGTGGCGAACTGCAATTGGCCCCATCCGAAGAACGGGGTCGCCTGTTGTTCTTTGGCGAGAAGGCCGAGTGCTTTCACTGTCATGGCAGTTTCAACTTCAACGACCAAGTGGTGCATGCCAGCAGCCGTGTGGTGGAAACCCCCTTCCACAATACGGGCCTGTTCAATATCGACGGTAACGGAGGATTTCCCTACCCCAACCGTGGCGTGTTCGAGCTGACCGGCCGACCGGCCGACATGGGGGCCTTCCGGGCACCCAGCCTGCGCAACGTGGAAGTGACCGCACCTTACATGCACGACGGCACGATGGCCACGCTTGAAGAAGTGCTGGATTTCTATGCTGCCGGCGGCCGGGTCATTCAGCGCGGCCCCCACGCTGGCGATGGCCGCATGAATCCGTTCAAGAGTGACCTGATTGCCCAGATCCAGCTCGACGAGGCCGAAAAGGCCGACATCATCGCCTTTCTGAAGACCCTGACCGACCATGACTTTCTTGCCAATCCCGCTTTCTCGGACCCGTTTGCCAATGCCGACCGCTAAGTTTCGGAGTCTCCTGCTGGCACTGTGCGGCCTCTCTGCGGCCACGGCTCAGGCGCACAGCCCGGGGGAATCCCTGCTGCCAGACTCGGCAGGCGTGCAATTCGGGGCGGCCATCGCCTGGTCTTGGATCGATGCCAAACACCCCTTGCCTTCACCCCGCCTGCCTGGGGTATTGCTCACCGGCGCAGCGGCCGACGACCGTAACGGCAGTGGCCTGGAACACGGGGTACTCTCGGTCGGTCTGCGCGCCACCGACTGGCTGGGAGTGCAGGTGGCGGCTGGCTGGCATGGCGAAGGCGAGGTACATGTCGAATCTGCCTGGATCGAAGCACGGCACACTTTCGAACAGGGTGAGTTGCAGCTCGGGCTGGGCCGCAACCTGCTGCCCGTGGGCGATGTGATACAGGCAGCCGGCGAATTCGATCTGTTCGGTCTGGAACCGCTCGCCAAACGTGCTGCCTTCGATGGACAGTGGATTGACGATGGCATCAACCTGAACTGGCAGGGCTTTGATCGCTGGCAACTGCGCATGAACGCGGGCCTGTGGCGCACAGGCAAGTTTCCTGCCGCACCCGAGGCGCGCTGGTCACCCTTGCTACAGTTGGGTGCAACAGCCGGCGCATGGCAATTCGACGCCTTCGCCGCCCGCATCCGCGCCCCCGGGCGTGGCAGCTTCATCATGCTGTCCGAAAACGCCCATAGTCACGGCGCCCCAGGGTGCGACCAGTCGCTGTCCGAAGTGGCCTGCTTCGAAGGGCGCGTCACCCTGGCCGGCCTGTCTGCACGCTGGCATGCCGATGCACACCCCCTGGAAGTGTCTGCAGCCATGGTGACGCGCCGCGAACACGGCGATCTGCACGCGATCAACGGCGCAGGCCGCTACCGCTCGCATGTGAATGGAGGGTGGATAGACCTGCGCTGGTCGCCCACGGAACGCTGGACCGTGGGTGCCCGGGCAGAACGCCTGACCGCCTCCAACCGATTGAGCGGCAGCGGTGCATCCTTGCTCGCGCGCGATACCGGCCTGCTGCAATCCGACAGGCCGGCACAGCGCATCAGCCTGGCCGCCGGCTGGATGCCCGTACCCGACTTGCCGACCCTGCAACTGACGGTCGAGGCAGGGCGCGAGCGTATCAATGACCAGCACAACCCCTTTGCAATGCTACGCCTGCTGTGGCGCGGGGACTTCGAGTTGGGATTACCATGAACCCGTTTTGTACCGTTCGGATTGTGCCCTTCGGATACCCGGTTTTATTTACCGCAACAACACAAGGAGTCAAAGACCATGACACGCAAACTGATTCGTATCGCCTCCCTGGTGGCTGCCTGCGCACTGACCGCCCCGGTCTGGGCACAAGTCGATGTGACTGACCCCTGGGTGCGTGCCACCGTGCCGCACCAGAAAGCCACCGGTGCCTTCATGAACCTGAGCACCCCCACCGATGCCCGTCTGGTGGAGGCCCGTTCTCCGGTGGCAAACATCGTTGAAATCCACGAAATGGTGATGGACGGCGATGTCATGAAAATGCGCGCCATCGACGGCCTTCCCCTGCCTGCAGGCGAAACCGTTGAACTCAAGCCCGGTGGCTACCATGTGATGCTGATCGACCTGAAGGACCAGGTACGGGAAGGCGACGCCGTGCCACTGACCCTGATCGTGGAGGGCGAGGATGGCCAGCAGCAAACCCTGGAGATCACCGCCGAAGCACGTCCGCTCAACCCCGGCAAGGCACAGGACAAGGGGCACCCGCACCACGGGCACTGACCCATCGGGCCCTGACCCGGCCTGTAACGCATAGCTCCAGTCATGCCTCGCCACCTCTACCGCCACCTGCTGTGGGCCGCTCTGTTTGGGGTTCTGCTGCATGCGCTGTCTGGCACGATTTCCTACCTCAAGGCCAGCATTGATGGCATTCAGGTGGTGGAGGTATGTACGTCTTTCGGTATCGAGCGCATTCATCTTGATGCCGAAGGCAATCCGATCGATGCACCGCCAGCAGAACACGCGGTGCATTGCGATTACTGCGCAGCCGGACAAACACCCGGCCTGCACCGCACGACCGTCCTTTTAGAGCAGGCTGGCAGTGCCTCCGAATTCATTCCTGCCTGGTTTCCACAGGTGCGTCTGCACCCAGAAACCCGTCCCATCGCACATGCTCCGCGAGCTCCCCCAGTCTTGAGCTGACTCGCACACCTGCCTTCATCAAGGCATGCGTGTCTGCGGCGTATGCCGCACATCCTGTCAAATCAATCTGGAGAAAACGATGAATGACTTCGTCGTGGAATTGTCGCGCCTGCAATTTGCAGTGACAGCGATGTACCACTTCCTCTTCGTTCCCCTGACGCTGGGCCTATCCTTCATGCTCGCGATCATGGAAACGGTGTACGTCATGACCGGCAAGACCATCTACCGGGACATGACGAAATTCTGGGGCAAGCTGTTTGCCATCAACTTCGCCCTCGGAGTCACCACCGGGCTGACGATGGAGTTCCAGTTCGGCACCAACTGGTCCTATTACTCACACTACGTGGGGGACATCTTTGGTGCGCCACTGGCAATCGAAGGGCTGGTAGCCTTTTTCCTGGAGTCCACCTTTGTTGGTCTGTTCTTTTTCGGCTGGAATCGGTTATCCAAGCTCGGCCATCTGACCGTCACTTACCTGACCGCAATCGGTTCAAACCTGTCGGCAATGCTGATTCTGATTGCGAATGGCTGGATGCAAAATCCGGTTGGCGCCGAGTTCAACCCGGTCACCATGCGCATGGAGATGACCAGCTTCTGGGACGTGCTGTTCAACCCGGTAGCACAGGCCAAGTTCGTGCACACCATCAGTGCAGGCTATGTGACCGCTGCAGGTTTCGTGCTTGGTATCAGTGCGTGGTACATCATGAAAGGGCGGGATCTGGCGTTTGCACGTCGCTCCTTTCGCATCGCAGCCTCCTTCGGACTGGCCTCCGCACTGTCGGTGATTGTTCTCGGAGACGAATCCGGCTATCACGCAGCCGAAACCCAGCAGGTCAAGCTGGCGGCCATGGAGGGGATGTGGCGTACCGAACCCGCACCGGCGGGTCTTACCTTGTTTGGATTTCCGGATGAAGCCCAGCGTGTCACCCATGCTGAGATTCATGTTCCCTGGGTACTCGGCTTGATTGCTACCCGCAGCACAGACACCGAACTGCCTGGCATCGACGAGCTCGAAAAACGCATCGAATCCCGTATCCGCCGTGGCGCAGAAACTGTGCAGGCACTGGAAGCCTTGCGTGCAGACCCTGGCAACCCCATGTTGCTCGAACGCTTTGACGCGCTCAAGGACGACCTGGGCTACGGCCTGTTGCTCAAGCGATACGTAGAGGACGTCAGCCAGGCCACTCCGGAGATGATCTCCACAGCCGTCGACGATGCGATTCCAGCGGTCGCGCCACTGTTCTGGAGCTTCCGCATCATGGTCGCACTTGGCGTGTCATTCCTGTGTCTGTTTGCACTGTCCTTTTACCACTCTGCACGGGGTACCTTCGAACAGAAGAAATGGCTGCTCAAGTGGGCTTTGTATGGCATTCCTCTTCCCTGGATCGCATGCGAAATGGGCTGGTTCGTCGCCGAGTATGGTCGCCAGCCATGGACCATCGAAGGTGTCTTGCCCACGTACATCTCAGTATCGGCACTGGAGGCTCAGGATCTGCTGATCTCGCTGGCAGGTTTCGTACTGTTCTACACCGGCCTGCTCATCGTTGAGTTGTACCTGATGTTCAAGTATGCCCGCATGGGTCCGTCGTCACTCGGCACGGGTCAATATTTCCATGAAGGCCAGGGAGGTGCTGCGCCGCAATGGGTACCTGCCATGCGTCATGGGATCAAGGAGATCTGAAATGCTCGATTACGAACTGCTCAAGCTGATCTGGTGGGTACTGATCGGTGTACTGCTGGTGGGTTTTGCCATCATGGACGGTCACGACATGGGTGTGGGAACACTTCTGCCATTCGTTGGAAAGGACGATGTCGAGCGACGCATCATCATCAACACCGTTGGCCCACACTGGGATGGCAATCAAGTTTGGTTCATCACCGCGGGTGGGGCGCTGTTTGCAGCCTGGCCACTGGTCTATGCCACCGCCTTCTCCGGTTTTTACTTCGCCATGATGGCCGTATTGTGGGCGCTGTTCTTCCGGCCTGTGGGCTTTGACTACCGTAGCAAGATCAACACTCCCCGGTGGCGAAATACTTGGGACTGGCTACTGTTCACAGGCAGTGCAATTCCAGCCTTGGTGTTTGGTGTTGCACTGGGCAACGTGCTGCAAGGAGTGCCCTTTCACTACGACCCGGTTACGCTGGGAGTCAAATACACTGGCTCCTTCTGGGCACTCTTCAACCCCTTTGCACTGCTTTGCGGTGTAGTCAGCCTGACCATGCTGGTAGCCCACGGCGGCAATTACCTCGCACTGCGCAGTGTGGGGAGCGTGCGCGAACGGTCCAAAAAATTGGCGGCCATCGCCATCATTTTGTCAGTGCTGGGTTTCACCCTTGCCGGCATGACTTTGCCATGGCTACCGGGTTACACATTGGTCTCGGTGATTGACCCAGGCGCAGTACTGACCCCGGTGGACAAAACGGTGGCCACGGTACAAGGAGGCTTGCTCACCAATTTCAAGACTCAACCGCTGCTGTGGCTGTTTCCTCTGCTTGCTTTCGTGAGTGCCCTGAGCAGTCTTTTGCTGGTTCGGCATGATCGACCGGGCAGTGCTTTCATTTCCACCGGTGTGTATGCCTTCGCCGTGATATTCACTGTAGGGGTCGCACTTTTTCCCTTTGTTCTGCCCTCCAGCTCGGTACCCGACAGCAGCCTGACATTGTGGGATGGTGTGTCCAGCCATCGCACCCTGAACATCATGTTCTGGGTAGCGCTGATCATGACCCCCATCGTCATTGCCTATACCAGTTGGGCCTACCGTGTGATGCGAGGCCCCGTCACTGCTGAACATATCCGCGCCAACGAGCACGGCACCTACTGAAACTGACAGGAGAATTTAAGATGTGGTACTTCACGTGGGCACTGGGTGCCGGTTTTGCGGTGCTGTTTGCGGTTGCAAATGCAATGTGGCTGGAATCTCAGGAAGCGCACAAGCACAACACGGACTGAGCGCCCCACTTACTTGAAGGTCCCCCGGCAGGAAACTGCCGGGGCAGGAAGGAAGCAATTCACAATGCACTCAAACAAGAAAGAAACGACTCAAGGCATGCAGTGTCAGCGCAGCATTGAGCGCGGTGAAGTGATTTACCGTGCCGGAGAACAGGGCAACGCTTGGCGTGTTGTTTCAGGCAGTGTGCGACTGGATCATGAAGAAATGGAAGGGGCTCGCTTTGCGGGCCTGTCTCTGGCAGGTGACGTGATTGGAGCTGAGACTTTGTTGCTTGGCAGCTACACCTATACCGCACAGGCCCTGTCCGGTTGTGTCATCGAACCCTGGCTCCAGCCAAGCGAATCTCCGGGCTTTGGAAAGACCATGCTGCGTTTGCTGGCCGCAGCTGAACGGCGCACCGCAGATGTACTGGCCGTTCGCCACGGCAAAGCTGACGAACGGGTGGGGGGGCTCCTCTGGCTGATCGGCTCAGCGGGAGCATCCCGCTTCAAGTTGCCACGACTTCGCGATATTGCCGACATTACCGGGTTAAGCATAGAAACCGTGTCTCGCACCATACATGCACTCGACGCAGAAGGTGCAGTGGCGGTCGAGGGTCGGCGTCAGCGGCGCCACATCGGATTGGCCGGACTGCTCAACACACGCGACTTATATTGACGGCATGGTTTCCCATCATCCGGTAATGCTGCAGTATCCTCCCTTCAACGAATACTGTGGATTCTGGTGACATGGGCAAAACCTACATCGCGGGCATCGGCGCCTCGGCAGGCGGGCTGGAGGCGCTGACGCAGCTGATCGGTCACCTGCCGACCGATTTGCCCTGCGCCTATGTCATCCTGCAGCACCTTTCGCCCAGTTATCGCAGCATGATGGTGGAGATTCTCGGCCGCGAGACCGCCCTGCAGGTAAAGGAACTCGAACAGGGCGACATTCCCCAGGCGGGCGTGGTGTATGTGGTGCCGGCCAACGCCAATGCACTGATCCGCGAGGGTCGGCTGGCCCTGGTGCATGCCCCGCCCGAAGTGGTGCCCAAGCCCTCGATCAACCAGTTCCTGATTTCACTCGCCGCCGAAGAAGGCGAGTCGGCCATCGGCGTGGTGCTCTCCGGGACCGGCTCGGACGGCGTGGCCGGACTGCGCGCGGTACAGGCGGCCGGCGGCTTCACCCTGGTGCAGAAACCCGAAACCGCACGCTATGACGGCATGCCCCGGGCAGCCCTCGAGGCAGGCGTGGCCGACCATGTCCTGTCCCCCGAGGATATCGCCCGTCATCTGCCCAATCTGCTCGCTCTGCCCCGGCACGAAGACGACGGCGAAGGCGATGCGCCGCCCGACCTGTTGCAGGGCCTGCTCGGGCGGCTGCGCGAACAGCTTCAGTTCGACTTTTCCGGCTACAAGGTGGGCACCCTGATGCGGCGGGTGCGCCGGCGCCAGTTCGCCACCGGAAGCGCCGACCTGAAAGCTTATCTGACCTGGGTGGAAAGCCATCCCGAGGAGCTGGAGTCGCTGGCCCGCGACATCCTGATCTCGGTCACCGCCTTCTTCCGCGATCGCGAGGCCTTCTCGGCACTGGCCAGGGCCGTCGCCGAGCTTGTCAGGAACAAGCCCCCCGGTGCGGAAATCCGGGTGTGGGTGGCCGGCTGCGCGAGCGGCGAAGAAGCCTATTCCATCGCCATGATTTTTGCCGAAACCCTGGGCGACCGGATCGGCCACTACCGCATCCAGATCTTCGCCACCGACGTCGACGACGAAGCGCTCAACGTGGCCCGACGCGGCGTGTATCCGGCGGCCTCGATGACCGAGGTCAACCCCACGCAACTGGAACGTTACTTCCGTCACACCGGCAGCAACTACGAAGCCGGCAAGCTGCTGCGCGACATGATCGTGTTTGCCCGCCACAACCTGGTGAGCGATCCCCCCTTCCTGCGGCTGGACCTGGTGTCATGCCGCAACGTGCTGATCTACTTCGACGCACCGCTGCAGGGCAAGGTGCTGCAGACTTTCCACTTCGGCATGCTGCCCCACGCCTGCCTGTTTCTCGGCCGTTCGGAAAGCATCGCCCAGGCCGAACAACTGTTCCTGCCGGTCGAGCGGCGCGAACGGCTGTTCCGCAAAACCGGCCAGTCCCACGCCCGCCAGGTCAGCACCGGCGGCATGCTGCGTGCCCCCGCCCCGGCACGACGACGCGACTCGCACCTGGAATCGCTGCTCAACGGCCTGGTGGCCCATTTCAGGCTGATCGTGGCCATTTGCGATGCCGATACCAACGTGCTGCACACGGCGGGGGAGGTGGACACCCTGTTGCAGTTTCCGCGCGGGGTATCGCGGCTTGCCCTGCCCGACCTGGTGGCCCCCGAACTGCGCAGCGAGGTGGTCACCCTGATGCGGCGCTGCCAGCAGCAGCACAGCGGGCAAAAAAGCCGGCGGCGGCGGGTGGGCAAGCAATGGCTGCAGGTGCTGGTCGAACCGATACGCGACCAGCACAACGAGCTGTACTTGTTCATCTTCGCACCCGAAGCCGAACAACCCGGCTCGCAGGGCGGCCCGACCGGCAACGATACAGCCTCGGCCACTGCGGCGGGCGACCCCTCGACGGTCGATGCCACGCTGGAAGACGAGCTGATGGCCACCCGCGAGCATCTGCAGTCGATGATCGAGGAAATGGCCACCGCCAACGAGGAAATGCAGGCCCTCAACGAAGAAGCCCAAGCGTCCAACGAAGAGTTGCAGGCCACCAACGAGGAACTCGAAGCCGCCAATGAGGAAATGCAGGCCACCAATGAAGAGCTGGTCAGCCTGAACGAAGAACTCAACGTGAAGACCGGCGAGCTGTCGCGACTGTACGAGGAATACGCCCATCTGTACGACGCGCTGGAGTTTCCGGTACTGGTATTCGACCATGGCCTGCAACTGGCCCGCTTCAACGCCTCGGCCGCACGTCGCCTCGATTTGCGCAACACTGCCCAGCGCCAGCATGTGACCCGGCTGCGCCTGCCCCCGGAGCTGGCCGCGCTCGAAACCTGGCTGAGCCGGGTGCTCGCCCATGGCGACCGGGAGCAACTCATGGTCACGCTCGACGGCTGCAACCTGCGCATCAACATCTCGCCCGGCGTGGGCCAGAACGGCGACATCAACGTACTGGTGGTCAGCCTGATCGACGTCACCGACATCGTGCGCACCCAGGCCGCCCTGTCCGAGTCCGAACAACGGCTCAACGCGCTGATGGACAAGACCAATGTGCTGTTCGCGATGCGTGACATCCGGGGCAAGTACATCTACGCCAACCGGCGTTTCCGGGAATTCTTCGGGCTTCAGGACAAGACCATCATCGGCCAGACCGACTTCGACCTGCTCAACCCCGCAATGGCAGCAGACCTGTGGGACAGCACGCTCAGCGCTCTGCGCCAGCAGCACAGCGTGGCGCGCGAATACGACATTCACGAAACCGACCGTGAGGGCCATCCCACCCGGCGTTTCCTGCGCGCCACCCATCAGGTGCTGTTCGATGCAGACAACAAACCGATGGCGCTGATCCTGGAAGCCGAAGACATCACGATCAGCCGTCACGCAGAAGACCAACTGCGCATCACCGCACGGGTGTTCGATCAGGCCGGCGAAGCGATCGTCGTCACCGACCCGCGCGGCGTGATCCAGACCGCCAACAAGGCCTTCACCCAGATCACCGGCTACACCAGCGACGAGGCGGTGCACAAACCGGTCGGCCGCCTGCTCAAATCCGGTCGCCACACCGAGAAGTTCTATCAGTCCATGTGGGAGTCCCTGCGCGACAATGGTTTCTGGCAGGGGGAAATCTGGAACAAGCGCAAAAACGGTGAAATCTATCCCGAATGGCTGACCATCAACCGGGTGGACAACAGTCACGGCGATGCCGAACACTTCGTTGCGGTGTTCTCCGACATCACCAACATCAAGAACGCGCAACGCAAGGCCGAATACCTCTCCACCCACGACGTGCTCACCGGCCTGCCCAACCGTTCGCTGTTTCACGACCGGCTGCGTCATGCTCTGGCCCAGGCCAGGCGCAAGAACACCCGGGTGGCGCTGATGTTCATCGATCTGGACAATTTCAAGGACATCAACGACACGCTGGGACACGATGTCGGCGATGAACTGCTCAAGCAGGCCGCCGGACGACTGATGGAGATCATGCGCGATGTGGATACCGTGGCACGGCTCGGCGGCGACGAATTCACCACGATCCTGTCCGACTGCGACGCCGACGGCGCCAGCCTGGTGGCCCAGCGGGTGGTCGATGAACTGTCCGCGTCCTTCAGCGTGAATGAACGCCAGCTGTTCGTGTCGGCCAGCGTCGGGATTGCCTTCTACCCCGAGGACGGCCGCGACAGCAACGCCCTGATCAAGGCCGCCGACACCGCGATGTATCGCGCCAAGGAACTGGGGCGCAACCGGGTGGAGTTTTTCGTGCCCGACCTGCATGTCCGGCTGCTGCTGCGCGCCACGATGGAACGCGCACTGCGCGGTGCGCTCGACCACAAGCGTCTGCGGCTGGTGTTCCAGCCCAAGTACGCCCTCCACCCAGAACGCCGGCTGATGGGCGCCGAAGCCCTGCTGCGCTGGACCGACCCGGAACTTGGCGAGGTCTCCCCCGCCGACTTCATTCCGGTTGCAGAGGCCAGCGGACTGATCCTGGATGTGGGACGCGAGGTGCAGACCCTGCTGCTCGACCAGCTCGCCAAATGGCGGTCGCTGGGACTCACCCCGCCGTGCATCGCCTTCAACTGCTCGCCGCGCAGCATGCGCGAACCCGACATGGCTGAAAAACTGGTGCAGGCCATGCACGAGGCTGCAGTACCGGCCACGATGGTGCTGGTGGAGATCACCGAAGGCGCCTTGCTGGAAAACAGCCAGACAGTGATCGAAAATCTGCGCATCCTCGCCGAACACGGCATCCGGATCAGTGTGGACGATTTCGGAACCGGGTATTCTTCCCTGGTCTACCTGAAGCGTCTGCCACTCACCGAGGTGAAGGTGGACAAGAGCTTTGTGGACGGCCTGGGCCATGACCCGGAAGACGAGGCCATTGCCAGCGCAGTACTCAGTCTGGCCCGCGCCCTGCAACTGCAGACCGTGGCCGAAGGCGTGGAAACCCGCGAACAGCTCGACTGGCTGATCGCCCATGGCTGCGATGCCGCACAGGGCTATCTGCTCGGCCGTCCGCTGGATGTCGTCGCTTTCGAGGACCTTATAGCAGGAACGCAACATGGATAAACGCTTCATAGCCGAATGCGAACGCGAAGCCCTGCACCTGTCCGGAGCCATTCAGGCACACGGTGCGCTGCTGATCTGCGATGAGCGACGGCAGGTCACCCACTGGTCGCACAACCTGCCGGAGTTCCTGCCGGACGCAGGCCCCCTGAGCCCCGGTTGTCCCCTGCCCCAGGCGCTGGCCGCAGTGCTCGACCGCAGCGTTGCGCAAGGCAGCCCACGCCAGCAGTTCGATCAGGTGCTGGGCCGACCCGACAGCCTCCCTCTGGACGTGACCCTGATCCGTGGCACGCACGGCCAGCTGCTGTTCGAACTGTCGCACGGTGAGGATGCAGACACCCTGCACACCCCGCCCCCCTCCCAGCCCCCTGCCTCGCCCAGCGGCAACCGCCCGCCCAGCCTGGCCGGACTGGCCGCCCAGCAACAGGCCCTGGTCGAACAGGTGTTTGCATTGAGCGGCTTCCAGCGGGTGCTCTACTATCACTTTCGCGACGACGGTGACGGCGAGGTACTCGCCGAACAGCACTGCCCGGACAACTACGGCAGCTATCTGGGGCTGCGTTTTCCGGCCAGCGACATTCCACAGATTGCCCGACAGCTCTACCTGCTCAACCCGTGGCGGCTGATCTCCGATGCCAGCGCTCCGGCAGTGGCGCTCACCGGCCTCCCCGAGCCGCCCGACCTGAGCCGATCCGACCTGCGCAGCGTGTCCCCGATTCACGCGATCTACATGAGCAACATGGGCGTGCGCGCCTCGCTGTCATTTCCAATCACCGTAGCTGGCCAGCTCTGGGGCCTGCTCACCTGCCACGACACACGGGTACGCCACCCCCCGGTAGCCACCCTCGCAACGCTGGCCGGCATGGTGCGCGCGCATGGCATGCAGGTCACCGCAACGCTGGCGCAACACCGCATGCAGCTGGTCGATGGTTTGATGCGTCGCTTCACCCCCGCCAGCGAGATCGTCCATCGCGCAGGCAGCCTGCTCGCCGCCTGGCCCGAACTGGGCGTCTGGCTGGGTGAGGAATTCAGCGTCGACAGCGCCCAGATCTGTCTCGGCGAGGAACAGGCGCACTGGGGCGAAGGGCTCGAAGCCGAAGCCCTGGCCGCCATCGACCACTGGTTTGTGCGTACCCACAGCGATCCGGTGTGGATGGCCGACAGCCTGAGCCGCCAGATGCCGCTGTTTCCACTGTCGCAGGTGGCCGGTGTGCTGGCCTTCAAGGCAAGGCTCCCGGATGGCCGCTTCCTGCGCGTCTATCTCGGACGGCTGGAATACATTCATGAAGTCGCCTGGGGCGGCAACCCGGACAAGCCCGTCGAATACCATGACGGCCAGCTGGGTATTGCGCCCCGTCGTTCATTCGAAAAATGGGTGGAAAAATGCGTCGGACGCTGTCGCCCATGGGGCAACGAAACCCGGCTGCTGGCACTGAGGCTGAGGGAACTGCTGCTCGGACTGGCGCAGCATGAACGACCTGTTTGAGCGTCTGCGCACCCGCGTACTGACCGCCCACCGCCAGCTTGACCACAGCCCGGCCGTGCGGCGCATCGTCGCGCCCTCGGTCACCCTGGACGACCTGACATGGCTGCTGCACATCCAGTGTGCCTTCTATCTCGGGCTGGAAGCCCGCCTGCAACAGCATGGCCTGGCCGAGCACCCGTTTGCGCCCCTTTACCAACCCCGCGCAACCCTGCTTGCCGCCGACCTGCAGCGGCTGGCGCACCCGCCCCCGCCTGCCGCCACCATCGACGATTTTCCGGACAGCCCTCAGGGTCTGCTCGGCGTGATCTATGCAGTCGAAGGCTCCGCCCTGGGCGGCCGGCTGATCGACCGCCGGCTGCACGAACGCCTGGGCAGCGCCCTGGCCGGGCAAGTAGCGTTCTTCAGCCACTATGCCCACAATGTCGATGCGCACTGGAAAGCGGTACAGGACGCACTGCGCTCGGCACTGCTCGACACACACGATGTCGAACAGGCCGCGCTGGGGGCCGAAGCAGTATTCCACACGCTGCACCGGCTCGCCACCCGCGACCTCCCCGCCCCGGCGCCCCCCGACAAGCCTGCAAGCACGGAGATCCCTAGATGACCTTGAAGCTGAACACGCCCGAGCTTTTCCGGACGCGCTGCCTGATTGGCGGTGCATGGCTGGAGGCCGACAACGGCAGCACGCTGGATGTGCACAACCCGGCCACCGGTGAAAAACTGGGCAGCGTGCCGAACATGGGTGCGGCCGAAACCCGCCGCGCCATCGACGCCGCCAATGCCGCCCTGCCGGCCTGGCGTGCCCTCACTGCCGGCGCCCGCGCCCGCATCCTGCGCAGATGGTTCGAACTGATCGTCGCCCACCAGGAAGACCTGGCCGTGCTGATGACCAGCGAACAGGGCAAGCCACTGAGCGAAGCCCGTGGCGAGGTGCTGTACGCCGCCGCCTTCATCGAGTGGTTTGCCGAAGAAGGCAAGCGCATTTACGGCGACACCCTCCCCGGCCACCAGCCGGACAAGCGCATCGTGGTGCTGAAGGAAGCGATCGGCGTGTGCGCCGCGATCACCCCCTGGAACTTCCCGCTCGCCATGATCACACGCAAGGCCGGCCCGGCACTCGCCGCCGGCTGCACGATGGTGCTCAAACCCGCCAGCCAGACCCCCTATTGCGCACTGGCACTGGCCGCCCTCGCCGAACAGGCCGGCATACCGGCGGGCGTGTTCAGCGTGGTCACCGGATCGGCCAGCGCCATCGGCGGCGAACTGACCGCCAACCCCACCGTGCGCAAGCTCAGCTTCACCGGTTCCACCGAAATCGGCATCCAGCTGGCCGCGCAATGCGCCCCCACCGTCAAGAAGCTGTCGCTGGAACTGGGCGGCAACGCCCCCTTCATCGTGTTCGACGATGCCGACCTGGATGCAGCGGTAGAAGGTGCACTGGCCTCCAAGTATCGCAACACCGGGCAGACCTGCGTATGTGCCAATCGCCTGCTGGTGCAGGAAAGCGTGTATGACGCCTTCGCCAGCAAACTGGCCGTGGCAGTCTCGCAGCTGAAGGTGGGCAATGGGCTGGACGCGGACAGTACCCAGGGCCCGCTGATCGACATGAAAGCTGTGGAAAAGGTGGAAGAGCACATCGCCGACGCCGTCAGCAAAGGGGCCCGCGTGCTCACCGGCGGCAAACGCCATGCACTGGGCGGCAGCTTCTTCGAACCCACCATCCTTGCCGATGTCACCCCGGCAATGAAGATCGCACGCGAGGAAACCTTCGGCCCGGTCGCCCCCCTGTTCCGCTTCAAGGACGAAGCCGAAGCGATCCGCATGGCCAACGACACCGAATTCGGCCTGGCTGCCTATTTCTACGCCGAGAGCATGAAACGCATCTGGCGCGTTTCGGAAGCGCTGGAATACGGCATCGTCGGCATCAACACCGGCCTCATCTCCACCGAAGTGGCCCCGTTTGGCGGCATGAAAGCCTCCGGCCTGGGGCGTGAGGGTTCACGCTACGGCATCGAAGACTATCTCGAAATCAAGTATCTGTGCATGGGGAGCGTGGCATAACGCCACACCGCACCAGACACAGAACCGGCTGCGCATGGGCTTCACCCCATGCCGCTGCCGGCACTCATCTCCAGAAAGCTCACGAACAGCCACAGCACACTGCCAAGCTGGCTGACCAGATTCTGGCGGGTACGGAACACCTTGCTGAAATGCTCGCGCGGCAGCACCTGAGCACCGATCATCAGCGCCGCCACGATGCTCGACAGCACCAGTCCGGCGCTGGACGACACCAGGTACTGCACCACATGCAGCAGGATGAATCCTGCGCGTGGCAACCATTTGGGCATTGTCGATCTGGCCATCCGAGCATGTCTCCTGAGTTTTTTGACGGACCCGAGCGAGGCGTAACCGATTCACGCCCCGCTCAGCCGGGCATTATGCCTGCGTGAAAGGGTTGAGGATACGCACTCCGGTCATGCAAAAATCCCCGGTGTTGCGCGTAACAACAGTCAGATCATAGATGAGTGCAATGGCCGCGATCTGCTTGTCGATCGCGTGCTGGGGATGCGGTGACATGAGCCTGCCCCACACTTGAGCACAATCGAGATCGAAGCCGAGAATACGGTCGGAATATACCGCGACCAACTCATCCAGCCACGCTTCGAGCCGCTCTGCCTGCTCGCGGTCCCCACGATTGCGGATAAGCTCAAGACCCCGGCGGATTTCACCGACGGTCTGCACCGCGAAATACACATACTCGGACGCCAGCTCGGCAAAGAACGCCCGCACACCCGGATTCGCACGATTGCCCTTGCGTAGCTCGCTGATGACATTTGTGTCGATCAGATACATCAACCGTGCCTGACATTGAAGTCGTCATCGCAGCCGACATCGGGCATGCTGGCCAGCACATCCTTCAGGGGACGACGGGTCCGCCGAAAAAGCGCGGCGCGCAGAATTTCGCGATGCTCCGCTTCCGCACTGCGTCCATGCAATGCGGCCGCCTCCTTCAAGGCCTGTGCCACCTCCGGTTCGATATTGCGGACAATGAGATTGGTTGCCATGGCGTCTCTCCAGACTGCTTGCAATGATTACATTCTGCCATCCACCGCAATCAATGCAAGCAACAAAACAGCTTTCAAACCGTTTACACCCCTGTTTCATTGCGTCGATACCGCTTCGCCGGCAGGGGCGGGACTGGCCGGTTGTGCTGGCTCGGTCTGCTGCGTCTCCGGTCCGGCGAAAGGCAGGACGCGGGCCATCCAGCCCTGCTGCCAGGCTGCCCAACCGAGTGCGATCACCACCCCAAGCATCAGCCAGCCACGCCAGGGCGTGCGCTTTTCGGCATACGGGTCGCTGAGCGTGCGCGCGGCCCCCGCCGGCAAGCGGGCCATCGCCGTGAGCGCTCCACCGAACGGAATGTTGATGCGGGCGCGGGTATTCACCGCCCAGCCGTTTGCATCAAGCAGCGGGCCGAGATTGCGCTGCCTGAGCTTGAACCACGCCAGCAACACCGATGGCCCGGAAACGAGCAGCACAATACCCAGCAACACCAGCGGCATCTGCCATGGGGGCAGCGACAGCAGACCGCTCACCACCGCCGCCAGCGCGGTACCCAGTGCGCCGAGCGCCAGGCCGATCGCAGCGAAAATGCCGGCAAAGCGGGCAATGTCGAAGGGTTGGGCGGGCACGGCCGGCGCGGCAGCCTGTTTGCCGGCTTCGGCAATGCCGCTGGCGGCCTGTTCATCCACAGACTTGTCGCGCGCCGCAGCAAACTTCTGAAGCTGCTCGCCAATCATCCGGCCAATCCGCTTGTAGGGCGACCAGAAAGCCTGCCGGACACTGATCGGGTTTTCCACCACCTTCACGACGCTGGCGCTCCAGTCGCGCCCCTGGCGGTCATAGAACACCCCGTTGCGACCGGGCACCATCATCTCATCCGCATCGCCACCGGTGATGGCCGCGACGATGTTCATCGGGGCTTCGCCTTGGCGAGTGCATCTGCAATACGCCAGGTAGCTGCCGGACAGCGGCGCCAGCGCGGCATGACGGTCCATGTCGCTGACTCGCAGGCACAACTCGCAACTGCGCTGATCGAGATACAGCGTACCGGCCTGGAAAATCGCCTTGCAGCGCGCACTGTAGAAATCGGACAGATTCACGAAGTTGCGCAGCAGCATCACCAGATCGCGCCGGTAATGCAGCAGGCGCTCCAGCGCCTCCACCTGGGTGGCGGCCGTATTGGCCTCACGGTCGCGTGCGATGAGTGCCAGCAGCGCCTCGCGGGTGCCATCCGCAAGCAGGGTGCGCAATTCATCGACCGGAATCACCGCCACCGGCAAGGTGGGTTTTCCAGCACTCCAGGCACGGTAAGCACCAAACCGGGCGGACAGGTCTTCCCAGTCGCCCAGGCTGAGCGCGTCGCGTGGCCCCAGCACCGGCAGCACCACTTCATCGCGCAGGCGGGCGATGCGTTCCGCCCAGGCCGGGTTGAGGCCTGCGTCGAGTGGCAACGGACGATTCGCCCCGATCCGGGCCAGCGGTAATGCGGCAATGCCTTCGGTCGCCCCATCCAGCGACTCGCCGGACAGCGCCATGTAAGCCGCTTCCTGTGGATTGAGTGCCTGTGCAGCCCGTTCGTCATACGCGGCCAGCCGGCAACGCGTGAAGTAATCATCCACCTTGCCGCGCAGAGCGTCGAACACGGCCGCCGCGTGAGGGGTGGCATCGCCCAGGGGCAGCATCAGGTTGGGCTCACCATCGGCCTGCGCCTGCCAGTCGGACAAGGCCTGTGCCTGGTTGAAGAAAGCCTCCACGGTGGCCTCGCCAATGCCGGGTTCGCCACTGCGGTCGGTCTCGCCTCCCATGCATTCGAGCATGCGGCCAAGCGCATGGGCGAGCCGCTCATCTGGGGCAAGCGCCACCGGCACGATGCCATCGCCGTTGAAGTGTTCGGGCGCAAACAGGCGGGTAGTGTCGGCCACATCGGACAGCGCAATGCTGTCTGCATCGGCACGATCCACGTAGGCAAGCACCTGGCGCGCGCTGGCCTGCAGGCGTGCCGCTTCCGGGTGGGTGGTGTCGAATGCTGACAGGGGCAGGCTGTCTCCGGGCTGGAACAGCACACCGGGGTCGGCGAGCATGTCGCACATCCAGCGCACGGCAGCCACCACTTCGGGGGCGCGGATCATGCCGTCACCGTCACGGTCGAGCAGTCTCAGGGTATGGCTGTCGATCTCAAGGCCCGAGGTGGGGCAGGCAAGCACCGACCAGAGTTTCTGATCGAGCTCGCCCAGGTGACGCAGATCGTCCGCAGTGTCGATGCGGACCTGGTCGAACCCGCCCGACCGGAAAAAACGCCATTGATGGGAAGGTGTGGATTGCTGCGTTGCGCTCATGTCGATCTCCACGCACCCGGCACGCTCCGGGCACCATGCCCGGATTCAGCTGGAAAGTGAAGATTTTACGCCTTGGCAAAAACGCTGGCGGAAATCCTCAGGCGAGACGGGTCAGCGCGTCCTCGCGCGTGTCGGTGCATTCGATGATCTTCAGGAAGCCGCTGATTTCAAAAACTTCCTTCACATGCGGCAGCATGCTGCACAGTACCAGCCTGACCTGCGCCTGCTTGGCACGCTTGGCCGTCATCAGCACGATGCGCAACCCTGCGCTGGAGATGTAGTCGAGCGCGGACATGTCGAACAACACATGACGGACCGGAGCTTCGAACAGGGACTGCAGCTGCTTTTCGAGTTGTCCTGCAGTGGCGCTGTCCAGACGGCCTTGCAGGCTGACCACACGGGCCTGATCGAGATCATTCAGAGTGCATTCAAAGGACATGGTGTTGGATCCAGGCAGGAATCGGGAACTGTTCAGAAACGGTTCGGGCGCTCGCGCAAGCGCGTCGGCCGCTCAGTCCGTCTTGGACAGGGTCTTGAGCAAAACGATCAGATTTCCGCTACCGTCGTAGTAGGCACGGGCATCGTCCATCAAGGTCTTGACCAGATGCACGCCCAGCCCCCCCACCGGTCTGTCCTCCACATCGAGATCGAGATCAGGTTCGCTGACCTGGAAGAAAGGATCGAACTGCGGTGCATCGTCCTTGAGCACAATCTCCAGCCACTCGTCGGAGATGCTCATGCGCACATTGATGATGTGCCCGTCCTCGCCCTTGAGCCCATGCAGGACGATGTTGGTGATCAGCTCTTCCAGACACAGGTTGGCGGAGAACGCCAGGTCGCTGCGCTCGGGCAATGCAGCTTCCACTGCAGCGGCCAGCCGTGCAATCTCTTCCAGCCGGCAGGGCAGCTGATAGTCGAGCAACAAATGCTTGTTTTGGTCCTTGATCGGCGGATGCTCCATCAGCGGGGCTCCTTGCTTGCGGCAGAGAATCAGACAGGTGAGATCGTCCGAGGCTTCGGCCCCGACCACGAAACGCTCGACATCGGCCACCAGAGAGGCCACCAGCCTGCGTGCCGGGTTCGCACCGGCATCGGCAGACGGATCGACGGCCGACAGCCAGCGCTTCAGGCGCGGTTCGCCATACGCCTCGCCAGTGCGGGAAAAAGCTTCGGTAATGCCGTCAGTGTATAGCAGCAGGCTGTCGCCTGGCTGCAGGGTGCAATGCCGGTCGGCATACGCAATGTCGGGCAGCACGGCGAGCGCCAGATCCTGCACGCAGGGCAGCGACGTCACCTGACCGTCGGCACGCCGCAGCAGCGGTGCATGGTGGCCGGCACTGGCATATACCAACTGGCCCTTTTCAGGGCTGTAAATGCCATAACAGGCGGTCACGAACAACTCCATCGGGTTGCGTTCGCACAGCAACTGGTTGGCCTCCGCCAGCACCTGCGCCGGGGGCTGGCCCGTCATCGCCAGATCGAGCAGCACGGTGCGCGCCACCGCCATGAAAAATGCCGCTCCGACGCCCTTGCCCGATACATCGGCCACCAGCAGGCCATAGCGACCGTCCGGCAATCTGAAACCATCGTAGAAATCCCCGCCCAGCTCGCGGGCCGGGAACATGCAGGCATGCACCGCCCAGCCGGCTTCATTGGGAAACACCTGCGGCAGGATGGCCATCTGCATGTTGCGGGCGAGGGTCAGCTCTTCCTGCACCCGCTCTCCAGCGGCGCGCAACTGCTCGTTCTTTTCGGCCAGTTCGCTGGTGCGCGCGCGCACCTGGGTTTCCAGCTCCTGTTCGCGCGATTCGTTCTGGCGGCGAATCACTTCCAGCAAATGACCGAATTCTTCGGCCACCGAGTTGAAATTGTTCGCCACCAGCACCAGTTCATCGCGGGTATCGATGCGGATGCGGGTATCCAGCCGGCCGGCACAAAAGGCGTTGGTGCCATCGGACAGGCTGCGCAGCGAGCGCAAGGTGGAGTAGTAGATGCCAACGAACAGATAGCTCATCAGCGCGAGGGTGCCCGCAAGCAGCGCCGCAATCACCCATTGCGTGCGTTTCAGGTGCTCGATGCGCAGCACCAGGCGGTGGTCGGCCACCTCTCCGGCCGCTTCGAGCAAGGTCAGGGCCTGCGCCAGATTCGCCTCGGCCAGCACGCGCAACTCGTCCAGCGCCTCGGGCTGGTCAAGCGTCTTGTCGGCCACATCCTGCTGGCTGGCAATGCCCTCCAGCAGCTGTTCGAGGATCGCATCCAGCGCCCCGGCCTGGCCGTGCAGGGCACGCAACTGCGCCACACCGGCCTTCAGGCCAGGCATCGACTCGGTCAGCACCACCTGCGCGCCCAGCGCATACGAAGCCATGTCGCCCGCAGGCAGGCCAAGCGCGTCGCGCTGCTTGCCCAGCGTGTCGAACACCAGCGGCAGGCGCAGGGTCAGCATCTCGAAAGCCGCATCCAGCTCGGCATCCACATTCAGGCGATGCGCCCGCGCACTGGACTGGATCAGTGCCAGCACCCCGTTGATGGTACCGGTGATGCTCGCAAAGCGCTGCTGCGGATTGTGCTCCTGAACCGCCAGCAGCACGTTGTCCCAGTGCATCTGCAGCAGTTGCCGGCTCTCGGGAGTCATGACCTCCTGGGCGCCGAGCGCATCGAGTGCCTGCTGCGCATCGACCAACCCATCCGGTCCACGGGCCTCCCGCATCGCACGGTCACGCAGCGCAACCAGACTGACCAGGGCTTCGACCTGCTGCGTGAAGGCTTCCAGACCCTGACGCTCCTGACCTGCAACCCGCACATTCTGGCGAATGTCCAGCCACAAGGGCATGCTCAGGGTCACCATCGCAAACAGCACCAGCACCCCGATCAGCAGGTACTTGCGCGAAAAGCTCAGCTGCCCGGACAGCCAGACGGCAGGGGCGAGCAGGCGCGCCAGCCAGGAACCGCGCTCGGCCATGCTCGGGGGCTCAGGGTCCGGCATCGAGCAGCACCTTGGCATCCTCGGCCACATTTTCGCGGTCGATGTAGCCAATCGCGCCTGGCGTACTGCTCACCACCCGGCTGACTTCTTCGGCGGTGGGCACCTCACGCGGCGGAAAACCCATCCCGGTGAAGGCCTGACGGGCCCAGTAGGCGCGCAACTGCCCCGGGCTGCGACCGGTCACCCGACCATAGAACTCAGCCCGCAGCGGCGAACCCTCGCGAATGTCTATCGGCTGGATGGGCTGACCGTTCGGCCAGGTCTTGATCTGTTTCAGAAAAATCTGTGTCGCCTGGCTGCTGTCGATGCTGTCCACCGGGACCGACTCGTTTGCAATCACCACCAGCGAGCCCTGCGCCAGCGCAGTGCCGGCAAGGCTGAGGCCGGCGAGCAGGAAAACAAGGTGTCTGATACTCATCTCCGGGCCCTCAGAACACGATGTCCAGCGTGGCAGAAAGCAGATCCACCTTGTTGTCGAAAGGCAGCTTCAGCACCGAAAAACTGCCCGGAGTGCTGCTTCCGGGCGTCTGGATGCGGTCATACTGCAGCTTGAAGGCCATGTTCTCGCGGAAATCCCAGCGCACCCCGGCGGTGACCGAACGTGAGGACAGATCGGCATACATCGCAGCCTGATCCAGCCCGGCCTGCAGCATGGCCAGCGCCGGATCGGGGTTGAACTGTGCCGGCAGCATCCCGCCCAGCCCGGTGGGATCGAAGGGCCGGGTATCGAGCAGCGGGTCCTGCCGGTCCTGACGGGCATAACCGACATACGGCGTGAAATTGCCGATTGCATAACCCAGGGTAAGCTGATAGCCCTCGTACTTGCCGACCATCGGACTGCGTGAATCGAGCTTCACCCACTCCCCCATCACCCTCAGGTTCTGGTAGTTGCCGTCAAAACCCACGCTGGTATAAACGGGCTTGTTGTCATACACGTTGTGGTAAGCGGCAATCGCATCGGCCTTGCCGGACAATGCCCCCTGCATGAAATCGGGCACCGCAGGCTGACTCGCCAGCATGCGCAGGGCGCCGGACATCTGCTGGATACCACCGTTGAGCTGATCGATGCGTGACGAGCGCATGCGATAGGAATGGGCCCAGGTGCGCGAGGCCCGCATCGTGACCTGCGGCAAGTGCAAGCTCAGCGCCAGCCCGCGAATATCGTCGATATCGACCTTCGCATGCTCGCGTGGCTGAAGGTTATACATCTGGTGATCGTATTCATTGCTGCCGTAAAAGGCATGCACCAGCACACCGGCCAACCCGAATGAATGACGAAACTGAATGTCGGCCCCGTCCAGGCTGGTGACGCTATTGACGATGTTGTACACCGGAATCGGCGGTCGGGCAGTCAGGTAGGCATAACCGATTTCGCTCACATCCGAATCGAAATACATCGGATTGCGAATGCGCCCGACCCGTACGGCGGTATTCTGGCCCAGTTCCTGGCGCACATAGGCCATGCGCAGTTCGGGATCGAAGTTTTCCCCTGCCCGGCTCACCGCCTGCAGCACCACGGTCGTGGTGTCGCGCAGCCGCCAGTCGAGCTGAAGTCCGCCGACCGTATCGAGATTGCCCGACACGCCATCGCCAGTCAGCGCCTTCTGGCTGTAGCGGGAAATCGGCCCCGCTTCGCCATTGTCATGATAGGTGAGGCCCAGCGTGGCAAAGCCGGACACCCTGAGCGGCGAAGCATTCGCCGCCAGCTCCTGTGCCTGGACGGCAAAACCCGCGCACACGCCCAAGGCCAGCACGCCCAGTCGGTGCAATGCCAGGCGGCCATACCCGCGTTTTCCTGATCGATCCTGCATCTGCACTCCATCGCAAAGCCGGCACGCTGCCATGCAGCCGGATGACCTGAAATCAATATCCACAGGTCGTTACATGATGAAATCAGGATTATAGGGACAAACACTGACGTATGGTGTCACCATCCTCACAAGCTCTCGACAACCTCCCGCTGCGCCGTCGGAACGACTTCAGGCGAGCGGTGCGGCGTCCGCTTTCAACTCGCCCCCCAGCGCCTCGACCAGCGCCGGAAGCAACTGCGCCAGTTCCCCCGTCATCAGCGCAAAACTTGCATCGAATATCGCACGTGCATCTTCCGCGCCGGCCTGATCGACTTCTTCCTTCACCACATCGAGAAAGTCCAGCCGCTTGATCTCCAGCTTCTCGGTGAGCACAAAGCTCAGACGGTCATCGAAGGTCAGCGCCAGCCGCGTCGGCATCTTGCCGGCTTCCAGATGACCGCGCACTTCGTCCCCCTCCAGAGCATGGCGTACATAACGCACTGCTGCCTTGTCCTCGGTGACCGACTTGAGTTCGCAATCCTGATCGATGCTGAAACCTGCGGGCGCCTCGCCGCCGGCCAGCCAGTCGGCCATTGCACCGCTGGGCGAACGTTCGGTACGCAGCAAGGACAGGGGCAGGCTGTCCAGCGCCTGGCGCAGGGCTTCGAGTACATCCTCGGCCCGTGCCTGGCTGGGCGCATCGATGCCCAACCAACCATTCACAGGATCGATCCAGGCAAACACCTTCTTTCTGCGGGTGAAGGCTCGCGGCAGAAACTCCTGCATCACCTGCTCGCGCAACTCCTTCATCTGCTTGCGCCCGGGTTTGTACCCCTGGCGGGCAGCCAGTTCTTCCGCCCGGTCATCGGCTTCCTGCCTGACCACCGACGAGGGCAGCAAACGCTGTTCATACCCCAGGGTGATCAACCACTGTCCGCCGACCCGATGCACCAGGAAATCGTCGCCCAGGGGCGAAATCCAGCCACGGGTTTCCTGATCCTGACTGCCACAGGGTTGGAAACGCTTGCGGGCAAGCTGTTCCTCAAGCACTTCGGCAGTCATTTCCCAGCCCGCAGGCAGGCGATAAATCTGCAGATTTCTGAACCACATAAGTCCTGTTCCGGTAAATGCTGGTCTTGTCTCCGCCTCGCAGCGCAGGACAACGGACCGTCATGAAAAGAGGGCTGCTTGCCACCGAAGCGGCTCACTGCATGCGCGCGCTGTCAATAATCTGCCGGATCACCCTGACCGTTTCCAAGTCGGCACTGTGGTAAGCCGACTTCACATATTCAGCATATTTTCCGTCAGGATCGTTGGCACTGTCCGGCAGTGTGGTCCGGTACTGAAAACGCAGCGCCAACCTGCCCGGCTCGGGTTCCTCGATGGTGATAGTCAGTTGTCCACCAGCATGCTCACGAGTTGCGGCGGAGCTGAAGCTGATCGATGCCATGGGCTGCATGGCCACGGTATCGCGGATGCGAACACTGCCGAAGTGCAGGTCGCGCACCAGAATGTTGTCAGCCCGCTCGACGATCACGCACAGCTCCAGTCCAGGCAGGAAAGCTGCAGGATCTTCGGCCCGGCACAGCAGCCCGAACCAGAGTTCCTCGCGGGACAAATCGTCGACCAGCGGGTTCTCCGGTTCATTCACGACAACGATGTGTTCGAACTTCAAGACACGTCTCCTGAACGAGAGGGGCGGAGTGTAGCGCGGTTCCCGTCAGCTCAAAACCCCTGGCAACTCCGCTTGGGTGGACGCTTCTGTTAACAGATTCTTAAATAAACGATCATGTAAACAATAGTCTTGCAAAATCTGTGGATAACTTTGTCAGCTTCATGAATTACCGGGGTTTTTCCTTGTGCACCGACACGCGGACAAGTCATGCGGAAGGTGTTCGGGAAATGTGCCCGCTTTTTCAACTTGCCGGAAAAAACGGGTTTGTGTACATCTCGCCCAGCACTCGTTCACAGACTTGTCCCCGTTAACACCGCCTTTCATCCACAGAAAATTTGTAACAGACGCCTCGCGGAGTAAGATTCGCCGATGAAAACCGAACGTATTCTTCAATCCCAGGGGTTCGGCAGCCGAAAGGAATGCCGGTCGATGATTCGCGCAGGCGTGCTGCGCATACAGGGCGAGGTGGTCGATAACCCGTTTGCCGAGTTTCCGGTCGAAGGCCTCAGTTTCGAGGTGGATGGCCAACTCTGGCACTACCGCGAGCAGGCTTACCTGATGCTGAACAAGCCGGCCGGCTACGAATGTTCCCGCAAGCCAACTTTCCACCCTTCCATCTTTGCCCTGCTGCCTGCGCAGTTTGCCAACCGCGACATCCAGCCAGTGGGACGGCTCGATCAGGACACCACCGGTCTGCTGCTGCTCTCGGACGATGGTCAGTTCATCCATGTGTGGAGCTCGGGCAAAAAACAGACACCGAAACGTTACCGCGTCACCACAACCGAAGCCGTGCAGGCCGGGTGGCTCGACCGATTGCTTGAAGGTGTGCAACTGCACGACGAGCCCGCCCCTATCAAGGCCAGCAGTTGTTGCCAGACCGGTGAGCACGAACTTGAAATGGTGATCACCGAAGGCAAGTATCACCAGGTCAAGCGCATGGTGGTGGCTGCGGGGGGACAGGTAGCTGCCCTGCAGCGTGTGCAGGTGGGTGGATTGAGTCTTCCGGATGACCTGCCTGAAGGTTCATGGCGCTGGCTCGGCGAAGCCGACCATGCGGCACTGGCCCGTTTCTGAAGACTGCAGGTTGAAGCACCACTGTGTGGCTTTGGTGTGTGTACAGTTTCTTATATATAAAAGACAAAGATAAAGATAGGCCTGCCATATCTGTGGATAAGTCTCCGGAGGGCAGGTTCTATCAATGTTTTTCGCTGCCTGAAGTCTCTTGATAAACACTGTTCCTGCTGTGCGGGAAATGTGTTCCGTTTTTCCGTTTTTCCGTCCGGAAGCCTTTTTCCACAACGGATTCAGCCCTGACTACCAGGAAATGCCCGACATGCCCGAAAACCGTTCCAGGCCCTTCCCTTATTCACTGGATCTGTTTTGCAGGGTTGTGGATAACTTCGGGGATATCGGTGTGTGCTGGCGTCTGGCCTGCGATCTGGCGGTGCGCGGCGTTGTGGTCAGGCTGTGGGTGGATTGTTTGCAAACCTGGTCAAGGCTGTATCCAGCTGCGCGCAATGGTGCCCAGGAGGGTTGGCATGAGGGGGTGGAGGTGCGGCACTGGGATGACACCGCCGCGCAGGCCGAACCCGCCGATGTGGTGATCGAAGCCTTTGCCTGTGAACTGCCCGAAGCCTATGTGCAGGCCATGGCCCGGCGTTCCCGTCCACCGGTGTGGCTGAACCTCGAATACCTGTCCGCCGAGGACTGGGTGGCTGGCTGTCACCGCATGGCCTCCCCGCATCCGCGCCTGCCGCTGACCCGTCATTTCTTCTTTCCCGGTTTCGACCGTCGCACCGGTGGCCTGATCCGCGAACCCGGTCTACTCGCCGCGCGCGAGCGTTTCATCCACACGCCCGGCGAGCGGGAACGGTTCCTGCATGCGCTGGGCGTGCCGCCGGTCGCCGCCGATACGCTGCGGGTGTCGCTGTTCGCCTATGAACAGCCCGCCCTGCCCGCGCTGCTGCAGGTCTGGCAGCAGGGCGCCGGGACGGTGCAGTTGCTGGTGCCGGAAGGGCGGGTGTGTGGCGACGTGGCACACCATTTTGGCGGCCCGGTGCAGCCCGGGGAGTGTGTCAGACGCGGCAATCTGGAAGTCTGTGTGCTGCGCTTCATGAGCCAGGCCGACTACGACCGCTTGCTGTGGAGCTGTGACCTGAACTTCGTGCGTGGGGAAGATTCCTTCGTGCGTGCGCAATGGGCCGGCAAACCCATGGTATGGCAGGTCTATCGTCAGCAGGACGACGCCCATCGGGTCAAGCTCGATGCTTTTCTGGAGCGCTACCTGCAGGGCGGTTCGCCGGGTGCGATGCGCTGTCTTGCCAGTCTGTGGGCTCTGTGGAATGCGGGCCGGCCGCTGCAGGGCGAGGAGGACGTGGCTGCCTGTGCCGCGCTCTGGACGGCCTTTCAGGCGGTGCGCAATGAGCTGGTGCAGCATGCTGCCGGCTGGTGCGACCGGCTGGCGGGCGAGCCCGATCTGGCCACGAATCTTATGGAGTTTTCCGAACACATGCTAAAATGAGAGGTTTTTCAAAACCTTGCGGCATGGAGCCGCTTCAGTCAGACTCAGGAATCAGCATGAAAACCGCTCAGGAACTCCGCTCCGGCAACGTGATCATGGTGGGCGCAGACCCGCTCGTGGTCCAGAAGACCGAATACAACAAGTCCGGCCGCAACGCTGCGGTCGTGAAGATGAAACTCAAGAACCTGCTCACCGGCGCGGCTTCGGAACTGGTCTACAAGGCCGACGACAAGTTCGAGGTGGTGGTCCTTGAGCGCAAGGAAGTGACCTACTCCTACTTCGCCGATCCGATGTATGTGTTCATGGATGCCGACTACGAGCAGTACGAAGTCGAAGCCGAGAACATGACCGACGCACTGAAGTACCTCGAAGACGGCCTGCAGTGCGAAGTGGTGTTCTACAACGGCAAGGCCATCTCGGTCGAACTGCCCAACTCGGTGGTGCGTGAAGTCACCTACACCGAACCTGCCGTGAAGGGCGACACCTCCGGCAAGGTCCTGAAGCCTGCCAAGATCGGCACCGGTTTCGAACTGATGGTCCCCGCCTTCGTGGAAATCGGCGACAAGATCGAGATCGACACCCGTACCGACGAGTACAAGAACCGCGTGAAGTAACTCCGCGCTGGCTTGTACTGGTCAAAAGGGCCTGTGTTCGCACAGGCCTTTTTTGTGGGTGGGGATGACGCAGACGTAGCGCATCGGCCCCCGTTGTCCGCTCGATACAACACTCCCGTGTCATGATTTGTATGATTTATGTAACACACTGTTGTATTCATGAGACTGTGGCTTGATTTTTCCTGTCAAGGGTTTAGCGTTCAAAGTATTCACCCACCCCTTTCAAGGAAGATCAAATGAAGACCGTGGCGGCCATTGCGGCCGTAACCACACTCCTGCTCTCGGCCTGTACGGTCGAGCCTGCTTCGCGCGTCGTGACCGAGACCGAAGGGTCGGCCGCGCCTGTCAGGGAGGAGGTACAGCACGCACAGGACGAGGCCCCCGTGATGGAGCTTGCGGCCGTGCCACAGCGGGCACCCGAGCGCGAGGAAGTGCGCGATGCAAAGGAAGCGGCCGAGGATGCTGCCAAACGCATCTTCAGCGCCGCCTCCCGCCTGAAAGAGGTTGGCATCGGGGCGGTGAAGTCGGTACGCGAGGATCCGGAGGCCGCGAATGAAGCGCCCGACGCTGCCGCGTCCGAACCGCTTGCCGATGCTGCCCTGCATGCCGACACCTCCGAAGCCTCCGACTCGCCGTCAGTGTCGGCACAGTGACGCTTCGGTGAAACGCATGCCGGCACGCATGATCGGACTGTTTGAGGTTGCGTGGTGATGCCCGGGCGCGAGCAATGGGAGGCTTGGCTGTCGCAGTTGCAGTCTGCCCTGCTGAGCCCGCGTGTGCCGGACGAGGCCTTGCAGGCATCGCTTGAGCAGGCGCGCGCTGCGTTGCCGGTGCCGGTCATCTGGTTGCTGGGCAAGACACAGGCGGGCAAGACCTCCATCATCCGCGCGCTCACCGGTAGCGAGCGGGCCGAGATTGGCGACGGCTTCCGGCCGTGCACCCGCAGTTCGCGCTTTTACGACTTTCCGGCCGATATGCCGGTGGTGCGTTTTCTGGATACGCGTGGTCTGGGTGAGCTGGCCTACGATCCCGAGGAAGACCTGCGCTATTGCGAATCGCATGCCAGTCTGGTGCTGTCGGTGATGAAAGTGGCCGATCCGGGTCAGGAGGCGATTTTCAGTCTGCTGGCCGGAATTCGCGAGCGCCATCCGGACTGGCCGGTGGTGATCGCGCAGACCGGGTTGCATGAGTGCTATCCCCACGGCAAGGGACACCCCGAGCCCTATCCTTTCGATGATGGCGTGCATGCCCTGCCCGAGTATCCCGATCTGGCCCGGGTGCTGCTCGCCCAGCGCGCCCGGTTGGGGCGTCTGCCGGGTGAGGCACCGGTGCAGTGGGTGGCGGTGGACCTGACCCAGCCGGAAGATGCACTGGCGCCGGAGCACTATGGTCTGGAGGCGCTGTGGCAGGCCATCGAGCAGGTGTCCTCGCTGGACTTGCACCGTCAGTTGATGGGCGATGCGGCGGTGCGCGATGTGTATGCCCGTACCGCGCACCAGCAGATCGTGGGGCATGCGCTGGCAGCGGCCGGGCTGGGGGCGATGCCGGTGGTGGATCTGGTGGCGGTTTCTGCCGTGCAGGCCAAGTTGCTGCATGCGCTGGCACACATCCATGGCCAGAGCTGGGACCGGCGCCGGATGGCGGAATTCGTCGCCCTGCTCGGGGCCGGACTGGCTGGCAGCCTGCTGGGGCGCATGCTCGGCCGTTCGGTGGTGAAGCTGATCCCGGTGTGGGGTCAGACCGTCGGGGCTGTCTGGGGGGCGAGCGCCAGCGGCGCCACCACCTATGCACTGGGCAAGGCGGCGGCGCATTATTTCGAGGTACGCCGCCGGGGGGGCGAGGTCGATCCCGAGCATCTGCGCAGGGTGTATGACGAGGCGGTGACGGCCGGAAAGCGCCTGGTCGGGCGGGGCAAACCGAAGGATGGCGCATGAGCGGCCGGGTGCTGCCGCTGCTCAAGCGCCTCGACCTGCTGCATCTGCTGGCGCTGGTGTTGCTGTCCATGCCGCTGCTGATGCTGCTCGTGTTCGGTGGGCTGTGGTTGTGGCAGTCGGAACAGCGCATGCTGTGGCTGTCCGCGATGGTTGCTTCCATCGGGCTGGCGTATGGCCTGCAGTATCTGTTGCGCCGTTCCCGGCGCCGTCTGCTCGACGATGCGGTGACCGAACCCGATCCGGCCTGGCCGGCCAGTGCCGACCCGGCCTGGGCAGCGGTGGGCGAATTTGCCGACAGCGTGCAGCCGGCCGACTGGCCGCTCACCGAAACCGGCACCGCAATCCAGCTGGGTCGTGCCACGCTGGAGCGGGTGGCGCGGGTGTATCACCCTGCGGTGGATCAGCCGTTGCTGGAACTCACCCTGCCCCACACCTTGATGATCGTTGAACGGGCGGCGCGCGATCTGCGTCAGGACATCACCGAGCATGTCCCGTTCAGTCATCGCTTGAAGGTGGGCGACTTGCTGCGGGCGCGGCGCTGGCAGCAAAGCGCAGAGCGGGTGTTCGACCTGTATCGCGCTGGCCGGGTGGTGATCAATCCGCTCGATGCCTTGATCGGCGAGGTGCAGCGCCACCTGATGGGGCGCAGCTTCGGCGTGGCGCGTGAGGAGTTGCAGCGCTGGCTGCTGCAGGCCTATGTGCGCAAGATCGGGTATTACGCGATTGACCTGTACAGCGGTCGCCTGCCGCTGGACGACGGAACCGAGGCCGGGCAGATGACCGGTGAATCCTCCCGCCACACCGAGCAGGCGCGGGCCTGGGCCGAGGCGTGCGAGCCGGCAGAGTTTGGTGCGCCCGGTGCGGCAGAGGGCGCCGAGGCCGCGCCGGGCGGGACACGTGAACCGCTGCGCATCGCGGTTTTCGGGCGCAGCAATGCCGGAAAGTCCAGTCTGGTCAATGCGCTGTTCGGCAGCCTGCGGGCGGTGAGCGATGCGGTGGCCGACACCACGGCCGAGGTCATGCCCCACCTGCTGGAGCGGGACGGTTTCACCCAGGCGCTGGTGTTCGACACGCCCGGCTGCGACAGTCCCCTGTTCCAGCGCGATGCCCTGCTCAAACTGGCCTTGCAGGCCGACCTGATTCTGTGGGTGAGTGCGGTCAATCGACCCGACCGGCAACAGGAGCGCGAATGCCTCGATGCGCTGCAGCACGCCTTTGCCCAGCGCAGCGACCGCCGCCCGCCTCCGCTCATCGTGGTGGCCAGCCACATCGACCGGCTGCGCCCGGTCACCGAATGGCAGCCCCCCTACGATCTCGCCTCCGATACGCCCAAGGCGCGCAACATCCGCCTTGCACTCGAAGCCGTGTCCGCCGATCTCGGTTTGCCGGCCGAGCGGGTGATCCCGGTGTGCACCGCCGAAGGCCGCGAATACAATGTCAGTGACCTGCTGTGGGCTGCGCTGCTCGATGCCCAGCCCGCAGCCGAACGCATTCGCCTGATGCGTTGCCTGGAAGCCCGCCGCCGCGATCAGGACTGGAAGCTGCTGTGGCGCCAGCTCAAGGGTGCCGGGCGTTTGCTGCGCAGGCTGGGGGGCTGAAGCGCGCGGGAACCTTCGATACAGGGCTAGAATCCGAACTCGCTTCCCAATCCTTGCTCCTTGCGCGCACCCGGCCCCCCCCATGTCAGACTCCATCCGTATTGCTGGCGCCCGTCAGAACAACCTCAAAAACCTGTCGCTGGACATTCCGCTGAACGCCTTCACCGTGGTCACCGGGGTGTCGGGGTCCGGCAAGTCCTCGCTGGTGTTCGATACCCTGTATGCCGAAGGCCAGCGCCGTTATGTCGAGACCTTCTCGCCGTATGCGCGCCAGTTTCTCGACCGTCAGGACCGGCCGCAGGTCGACCGCATCGAAGGCGTGCCACCGGCGATTGCGATCGACCAGACCAACCCGGTGCGCACCTCGCGCTCCACCGTCGGCACCATGACCGAGCTGGCCGACCACTTCAAGCTGCTGTATGCCCGCGCATCGCGCCTGTATTGCCGGGGATGCGGCACGCAGGTGCGGCGCGACGACACCGACAGCATCATGCGCACGCTGGCTGCCCACTGTGCGGCCGACGATCCGCGCCTGGTGGTGAGCTTTCCGGTTCCGGTGCCGGAAAACTTCAGTGAGGCGGAGATCACCGCGCTGCTTGCCCAGCAGGGCTACACCCGGGTGCATGCACGCGAACCCGGTCGTGAAGCCGGCAGTGAGGTGCTGCAGGTGGTGCAGGACCGTTTCCGGCTGGGCAATGCCGATCCGGCACGGGTGGCCGAAGCGATCGAGGTGGCCATGCACCAGGGCAAGGGCCGCATGGCGGTACGTGCCCTGCACGATGCGGGCGAGACGGTATGGCGCTTTTCGCGCGACCTGCACTGTGCCGATTGCGACATCCACTACAGCGAGCCGACGCCGGGGCTGTTCTCGTTCAATTCGCCGATTGGTGCGTGTGACACCTGTCGCGGCTTTGGCCGGGTGATCGGGGTGGATTTTGCGCTGGTGATTCCCGACGAGTCGAAGACGCTTGCCGAGGGCGCGGTCAAGCCGTGGCAGACCGAGAGCTTCCGCGAGTGCCAGGACGATCTGGCGAAGATGGCGAAGAAGTACGGCGTGGCGATGGACATTCCGGTGCGCGAGCTGCCGCCCGAACACCGCCACTGGCTGCTCGAAGGCGACGACACCTGGAAGAGCTGGGAATCGTCGTGGCCGCGCAAGTGGTACGGCGTGCGCCGCTTCTTCGAGTGGCTGGAAACGAAGGCCTACAAGATGCACATTCGGGTGCTGCTGTCGCGCTACCGCAGCTATACGGAATGCCCGGCATGCCACGGCGCGCGGCTAAAACCCGAAGCCCTGCTGTGGCGCCTGGGGCGTGACGCGCTGGCGATCCACGAGCTCATGGCCTTGCCGATCAGCAAGGTGCGGGGCTTCATGCAGGCGCTCGATCTGCCCGCGCCGCTCGACGAAGCCACCGAGCTGCTGCTCGGCGAGATCCGCAGCCGGCTCGATTACCTCGACCGTGTCGGCCTGTCCTATCTCACGCTCGACCGCCAGTCGCGCACCCTGTCGGGTGGCGAAGTGCAGCGTATCAACCTCACCACCGCGCTCGGCACCTCGCTGGTGAACACGTTGTTCGTGCTCGATGAGCCGTCCATCGGCCTGCATCCGCGCGACATCGACCGCATCCTCGGGGTGATGACGCGGCTGCGCGACGCCGGCAACACGCTGGTGGTGGTGGAGCACGACCCGCAGATCATGCTCGCCGCCGATCGCCTGCTCGATATTGGCCCCGGCCCCGGCGAGCGCGGCGGGCAGATTGTGGATTTCGCCCCGCCAGCCGAGATCGCCGCTAACCCGGCCTCGCTCACGGGCGCCTATCTTGCCGGCCGCAAGCGGGTCGACGCCGGTCGCGCGCCCTGCCCGGTCGGCGACGGCACGCCGATGCTGCAACTCCTCGGCGCCCGCCAGCACAACCTGCGCGGCATCGACGTGGGTTTTCCGCTGGCCGGCCTGGTGTGCGTGTCCGGCGTCTCCGGTTCGGGCAAGTCGACGCTCATCCAGGACGTGCTGTATCCGGCGCTCGCCCGCCACTTCGGCCAGTCGGTGACGAACGAACTGGCAGCCGATGCGTTTGCGGGTATCGAAGGGTTGGCAGCGCTGTCCGGCGTGGTGATGGTCGATCAGTCGCCCATCGGCAAGAGCGCCCGTTCCAACCCGGTGAGCCACATCGGCGCGTGGGACGCGATCCGCAAGCTTTTCGCCAACCTGCCCGAGGCCAAGGAGCGCGGCTACACGCCCGGTACCTTCAGCTTCAACTCCGGCACCGGCCGCTGCCCCACCTGCACTGGCTCGGGCTTCGAGCACGTCGAGATGCAGTTCCTGTCCGACGTATATCTGCGCTGCCCGGATTGCGATGGCAAGCGTTACCGCCCCGAGATCCTTGCGCTGCAGTGGCGTGGCAAGTCGATTGCCGAGGTGCTCGACCTGACGGTGAGCGAGGCGCTGGCCTTTTTCGCCGACCAGCACGAGGTGCAGACGGTGCTCGCGCCGCTTGCCGATGTGGGGCTGGAATATGTGCGCCTGGGCCAGCCGGTGCCGACGCTCTCCGGTGGCGAGGCGCAGCGCCTCAAGCTGGCCGGCCATCTTGCCGATGCGGCCCGGCTCGCGGCGAAGAGGCCGCGCAAGTCGGGGCCGCGCAAGTCGGCTGAGGCGACCGAAGCAAACGAGACGGACAAGAGGGCCGGGGGTGGGCGGCTGCTGTTCCTGTTCGATGAGCCCACCACCGGCCTGCATTTCGAGGACGTCGCGGTACTCCTGCGCGCCTTTGACAAATTGCTCGCGGCCGGGCATGCGTTGGTGGTCATCGAGCACAATCTGGATGTACTGCTCGCCGCCGACTGGATCATCGACCTTGGCCCGGAAGGTGGCGAGGACGGTGGCGATCTGGTGGTGGCCGGCCCGCCGCCGGCGGTGATGGCGTGTGCCGCCTCGCACACCGGCCGGGCGCTGCGCGACTACCTCGCAGCGCTGGACGAGGCCGTGCGCCGTCCGTCCGGTGCGCTGCGGGCGGCCGATTCCGCCGCGCCGCGTCTGTTGCCGGCGCCGGTGATCGGCATCCGTCATGCGCGCGAGCACAACCTGAAAAACGTCAGCCTGAGCATTCCGCGCGACCGCTTCACGGTCATCACCGGGCTGTCCGGCTCGGGCAAATCCACGCTGGCCTTCGACATCGTGTTCGGCGAAGGCCAGCGCCGTTACCTGGAGTCGCTCAACGCCTACGCGCGCCAGTTCGTGCAGCCGGCGAGCCGGCCCGATGTCGATGCGCTGTTCGGCATCCCGCCCACCGTTGCCATCGAGCAGCGCGTCAGCCGTGGCGGGCGCAAGAGCACGGTGGGTACGCTGACCGAGATCCAGCCCTTTCTGCGCCTGCTCTACGTGAAGCTCGGCACCCAGTACTGCCCCGAGTGCGAGGTGCCGGTGCTGCCGCAGAGCTTCGATGCGATTGCCGCGCAAATCCTGCGCGATTTTGCCGGCGAGTCGGTGGAGTTGCTTGCGCCGCTGGTGTCCAACCGCAAGGGCTTGTACACCGATCTCGCCAAATGGGCGCGTGGCAAGGGCTTTGAGCAGTTGCGGGTGGATGGCAAATACCTGCCGACCCGCAAATGGCCGCGCCTCGACCGCTACAAGGAACACAACATCGATTTGCCGGTGGGCAGGCTGATGTTGCAGCCCGGGCAGGAGGGCCTGTTGCGCGAGCAGCTCGAAACTGCGCTCGAACATGGCAAGGGGGTGGTTCGGTTGCTGCCGCTGGACAAGCCCGATGCCGCGCCGCTCACCTTCTCCACCCAGCGCGCCTGCCCGTGTTGTGGCACCAGTTTTCCGGAGCCCGATCCGCGCCTGTTCTCGTACAACGCCAAACATGGCTGGTGCCCGGCCTGTTATGGCACGGGGGCCAAGGTTTCCGGCCGGGTGGAAGACCCGAATGCGCTCGATCTGGCCGGGCTGGACGAGGTCAGCGAGGACGGGGCCGACAGGCATGCCGAGGTCTGCCCGGTGTGCGACGGCGCACGCCTCAATCCGGTCGCGCGCGCGGTGCGCTTTCGCGATCTTGGCATCGACCGCCTGTCGGCACGCTCGGTGAATGACTGCGCGGCGTTTTTCGGCACGCTGGAGCTCGTCGGTCGCGAACAGGAGATCGGCCGCGATCTGGTTGCTGAAATCCGTGGGCGGCTCGAATTCCTGCAAAAGGTCGGGCTGGGCTATCTCGCGCTCGACCGTGGTGCGCCCACGCTGTCCGGAGGTGAGGCACAGCGCATTCGTCTGGCCGCGCAGCTCGGCTCCAACCTGCGCGGGGTGTGCTACATCCTCGACGAGCCGACCATCGGCCTGCATCCGCGCGACAACCAGTTGCTGCTCGACACGCTGGAAGCCCTGCGCGACCGTGGCAACACCCTGCTGGTGGTCGAGCACGACGAAGACACCATCCGCCGCGCCGATCACGTCATCGACCTCGGCCCCGGGGCCGGCGTGCGGGGTGGCCGGGTGGTGGCCGAAGGTCGTCTGCCGGAGCTGATCGCTGCGCCCGAGTCCGCAACCGGGGCCTGCCTGCGTGCGCCACTGGTGCATCCGCTGCATCCGCGTCGGGCGGTGGCGGAAGATCATCCGTCCATCGTCGTGCGTGGCGCCACCCTGCACAACTTGCGTGAGGTCGAGGCGCGTGTGCCGCTGGGCCGGCTCACCGTGGTGACCGGCGTTTCAGGGTCGGGCAAATCCACGCTGGCGCGCGACGTGCTGCTCGCCAACCTGAAGCGTCGGCTGGGCGATGCCAGCCCGGCGGGCCGGGCGAGGGCGAAAAAGGCACAGCAGGCATCCACCGCCGCAGTGGCTGAAACCGTTCGGCCTGAGCTTGTCGAAGGTCGGTCGAGCGCCTCCAGAAGCGCTTTGACAGGCTCAGACCGAACGGTGGTGGAGACGGTCCTGGGGGCTCCGACCGGCTGCCGGGCGTTGCTTGGCTGGCAGCAGGTCGGCCGCGTGCTGGAGGTCGACCAGACGCCGATCGGCAAGACGCCGCGCTCCTGCCCGGCCACCTACGTCGGCTTCTGGGATCCGATTCGCAAGCTCTTTGCCGAAACCTTCGACGCCAGAACGCGCGGATGGAACGCCTCGCGTTTTTCCTTCAACACCGGCGCCGGTCGCTGCCCGGTGTGTGAGGGGCAAGGGCGCATCACCGTGGAGATGAACTTCCTGCCCGACGTGCGCCTGCCCTGCGAGGCCTGCGGCGGTGCGCGCTTCAACCCCGAGACGCTGGCGGTGGAGTGGCGTGGAAAATCGGTGGCCGAGGTGCTCGCGATGCCGATTGACGACGCAGTCGACTTCTTCGCCGCTCACCCGGCCATCGCTCATCCGCTCAGCTTGCTGCAGGATGTCGGGCTGGGCTATCTGACGCTGGGCCAGCCCAGCCCGACGCTGTCGGGCGGGGAAGCGCAGCGCATCAAGCTGGTGGCCGAACTCGCCAAGGTGCGCAACCGTGCCGGCGAGGGCACGGCCACTGGCGGACACCCCCTGCCGCCTGAAAAGCACACCCTGTATGTGCTCGACGAGCCTACCGTGGGCCTGCACATGGCCGATGTCGAGAAGCTCATCCATGTGCTGCACCGGCTGGCCGATGCGGGTCACACGGTGCTGGTCATCGAGCATGACCTCGATGTGATGGCCGAGGCCGACTGGCTCATCGACCTGGGGCCGGAGGGGGGCGACGGCGGGGGCTGCATTGTGGCCCAGGGGCCGGTGGACGCGGTGTGCGAACAGCCCGGATCGCATACGGCGCGGATTCTGGGTGAATTTATTGCACTGCGGAAGGTCAGTGCACATTCCAATCCCGAGGCAAGAACCGAGGATCATCAACATGACTGAAAAAACCATCAAGGTGTGGGATGTGCCGGTCCGGCTGTTTCACTGGCTGCTGCTGGCGCTGGTGATCGGCGCGATCGTCAGCATCAAGATTGGCGGCAATGCGATTGTCTGGCACGGCCGTTTTGGCCACATGATCTTCGGACTGATCGTGTTCCGCATCGTCTGGGGCGTGATTGGTTCGCGCACGGCCCGTTTCAGCAGCTTCGTGCGCGGTCCGGGGGCCATCGTCGATTATCTGAAGGGACGCTGGCAGGGCATCGGCCACAACCCGCTGGGCGCCCTGTCGGTGCTGGGTTTGCTGGGTCTGATGGCCTTCCAGTCCACCACCGGCCTGTTTACCACCGATGACATTGCCTTCACCGGACCGCTGTACCGGGCGGTGAGTGGCGACCTGGCCAGCCAGCTCACCAGCCTGCACCGCCAGGCAGAGTGGTTCATCTACGCGCTGGTGGCGCTGCATGTGGCGGCCGTGATGTTCTACACCCATGTGAAGAAGGACAACCTGATCAAGCCGATGATCACCGGCCGCAAGGAGATCGGGGACGAAACCCGGGGAGGCGCTCAGGACGGTACCGGAACAATGCCCGAGGACAACCGGGGCGGTGGATGGGTGGCCTTCGTGATTGCGGTGCTGATCACTGCCGCAGCGATGTGGGCAAGCAGCGGAGCGCTGATTCCCCCGCCCCCGCCACCTCCGCCTTCGCTGGGCTGGTGAGCGCCGGTCACTCCTGAAATGACAACGGCCACCCGCAGCAGGTTACTGCGGGTGGCCGTTTCTTCAGCCGGCCTGCAGCGCGCAATGCGTGCGGACCGGCCGGACTGTCCTGCCGTGCTTATTCGGCGGCGCGGTAGTTGTCGTGACAGGCCTTGCAGGCCTTGCCGACTTCACCGAACTGGGCGGCGATGGCCGCCTTGTCGCCAGTGGCAGCCACTTCCTGCAGCTTGTTCGCCTGTTGCACGAAATTCACGGCGATTTCACCGACTTTCTGCTGTTCTTCGAAGAAGCTGGACTTCAGGCGGGTGGGTTTCCAGCCGGTGCCCTGATCGGTGCCGGGCGCGTACAGCGCACCCATGCCCGAATTGGCGATGGCGGCCAGCGAGTTGGCGGCGGCCTGGACCTGGGCGGCATTGAACTCGACCGAACCATCGACCGCATGGGCCTTGATCGTGCCCATGTTCCAGCTCATGAACGTATAGCCGGACTGGCGGAACTTGATCATGTCTTCGGCGGACTGGGCAGACACCACGCTGGCGGCCGAAAGGGCCAGCAGGCCGAGGGTGATGCGGGTCAGGGTTTTTTTCATCATTGGGTACTCCCGTTTGAGTGAGACACGAAGGCCGGAACTGCGGCTGCACAGCATGTGCTACGCAACTGGCGTCCGCCTCTGGGACGCTTCCGGAGTGGATTGGTTCGCGGCCTGAGGCAACATATTAACAATTCTGGATATTGTGTTGGCCGGCCCGCCCGGGAATTATCCATGGATCGGGTTACGAATCGTTAAATCCGGCCTCAAGTTTGCACGGCGATGCGCCGTAGAATGAGGCATGCGTCGTGGCTGGACGTGCAATGTCCTGCGAAAGCAGGCCGGGAATGGACAAAGACATGAACCGCTTATCGAATACCCCGATCTGGATCAAGCTGACTGGCGTGATCTGGTTGATGCTGGTGCTGGCATGGGGCAGCATGATTGCCTGGGAAACCCGTAGCAACCGGCTTAATGCGATCGATCAGGCGAAGGATTTTGCCAGCACGATCAACGAAATGACCATGGCCGGCCTGACCGGCATGATGATCACCGGTACGGTGGCCCAGCGAGACGTGTTTCTTGACCAGATCAAGGAGCTGACCGCCGTGCGCGACCTGCGCGTGCTCCGGGCCGACGGTGTGACGCGCATCTACGGCCCGGGCAGCGGCGGCGAAATGCAGCCCGATGCGCTGGAAGCGGAGGTGATGAACAGCGGCACGCAGGTGATGCGGGTGGAGCAGGACGCGCGCCACGGCGAACATCTGCGGGTGGTGATTCCGTCGGTTGCCAGCCCCAATTATCTGGGCAAGGACTGCATCCTGTGCCATCAGGTGCCCGAGGGCACGCCGCTGGGTGTGGTGTCGATGCGGGTGTCGCTGGACAACGTGAATGCCGCCGTCAGCACCCAGCGTAACAAGAGCATCCTGTTTGCGGTGCTGGCGTCCCTGCCCCTGCTCGGTTTTGTGTACTTCTTCATCCGGCAGGTGGTGGTGAAGCCCCTGTCGCACTTGTCCGGCAGCCTGAGCGAGATCGCACAGGGCGGCGGTGACCTGACCCGCCGGCTGAAGGTGGAGACGCATGACGAGATCGGCCACACCGCCTCGATGTTCAACCGCATGCTTGGCACGATTGCCGAACTCGTCCGTCAGGTCGGGCAGTCGGCCGCCACGGTGACCGGCTCTGCCCGGGGTGTGGTGAGCAATGCGGAAAGCGTTGCGGAAGGTTCGCACCGGCAGGACGAGCAATCGGCCAGCGCCGCTGCAGCGGTGGACGGGCTGGCGGAGAACATCAACCACATCGCGGCCAGCACCGACCGGGTGCGTACCCTGTCGCGCCAGAGCCTGGCCCGTTCGGGCGAGGGCCAGGCCAGCCTGCAGCAGTTGATTGGCGAAGTGGCGCATGTGGAGGACGCGGTGCAGAACATGGCCGAACTGGTGGCGGCATTCGTGAAATCCACCGCGTCGATCACCGGTATGACCAGCGAAGTGCGCGAGATTGCCGAGCAGACCAATCTGCTCGCCCTGAATGCGGCCATCGAGGCCGCCCGTGCGGGCGAGGCCGGCCGGGGCTTTGCGGTGGTGGCCGACGAGGTCAGGAAGCTGGCCGAGAAGTCGGCCCGCTCGGCCGGCGAGATCGATGCGATCACCCAGGACATCACCCAGCAATCGCGCGCGGTGCAGGCATCCATTCAGGCCGGTCTGCAGCACTTGGGTAGCAGCCGGGAGGCCGCAGGCATCGTGTCAGGCGTACTCGAAGCCGCCAATGGTCTGGTGGTCGAAGTCGGCCAGGGGCTGGATCAGATCGCCACCGCCACCGATGCCCAGCGCGAATCCAGCACCCGCGTCGCCGGCAGCATCGAGGACATTGCCCGCATGGCCCGGGACAACACCGCCGCCATAGACCGCACCCTGTCTGCCGCCCGCGAACTGGAAGCCCTGGCCGTCACCCTGCAGGAGGCCGTGTCGCGCTTCAGGGTGTGAGGGTTCGAGAAGCACACGGGCCTTTCGACAGGCTCAACAGGGCGAACGGAGTGCCCGTGTCTTGTGTCTGCGTTGCCCGCGCAGACAGCTTGGTCTGCTTCGCTCAGAGTGAAAGGGGGTTGTTTGAATTCGGCTCCTCTGGTGGCTCGGGATCGGGGGTCTTGAGCTGTTGCAGCTCGCGCACGATGGGGGTGAGCTCGCCGCGTGGGTTCTTGAACCAGTCGGTGGACCAGATGCGGCGGATGCGCCAGCCCAGGCGTTCGAGCACGGCCTGGCGCAGGCGGTCGCGGTCGCGCACGGATTTGGCGGAGTGGTAGGTGGCGCCGTCGCATTCGATGCCCATCAGGTAGCGGCCGGGTCTGCCGGGGTCGATGACGGCGATGTCGATAAAGAAGCCGGCGACGCCGACCTGCGGTACGCAGTCAAAGCCTTCGCGGCGCAGGGCGTCGATGACGGCGATCTCGAAGTCGCTGTCGGGGGCGTGGCCGGTGGCATGCTGGGTGTGGTGCAGGATGCCGGTTTCGCAGTAGGCGAGGAAGGCGCGCAAGGCCTGCACGCCGCGCTTGCTCGATGCGCCGACGACGATGTCGTCCGAGCCCATCGAGCTGAAGATGTGCATGCGCTTGCGCGAGCGGGTAAACAACACGTTGAGGCGGCGCCAGCCGACGTCGGAGTTGATCGGGCCGAAGCGCTGCGGGACGCGGCCACCGGGTTCCTGTGGGCCGTAGGTCATGGAGATGTAGATGACGTCGCGCTCGTCGCCCTGGACGTTCTCGAGGTTTTTGACGAACAGCGCTTCGGGTCGGCTGGCGTCGCGCTCCAGGCGCTCCCGGAACAAGGCGTCGTCGCGGGCAAGGTCGTCGATGGCACGCTCGATGTGCAACCGCTGTTCGGCGCTCATTGCGACCACGCCCAGGGTTTCGTCGGCACGGTGGGCGTAGTGCTCGCGCACGGCTTCGGCGATGATGCGGGCTTCTTCGAGGTTGCGGCGGTTGACGAAGCAGCCGCGTGGCACGCGGGCGTACTGGATGCCGAAGTGTTCGTTGTGCTTGTGGGGGGACGGAAACAGCACGAGGTCGCCGTCGTAGAAGGACTGGTTGGAGAAGGCGATCAGGCTTTCGTGCTGTGAGCGGTAGTGCCAGCGCAGCCGCCGGGCGGGAAAGATCGGCAGGGTGGCGTCGAGGATGCTTTCGGATTCTTCGATGCCGGTGAGGTCGCTGTCGCCATCGCCGTCGTCCTGCATGCGGTCGAAGAAGCTGGTGGGCGGCAGCTGCTTGGGGTCGCCGACGACGACGAGCTGACCGCCACGAGCGATGGCGCCGAGGGCGTCTTCGGGCTTGATCTGCGAGGCTTCGTCCATGACGATGAGGTCGAACGCGATCTGCCCTGGCGCGAGATACTGGGCGACCGACATCGGCCCCATCATGAAGCAGGGCTTGAGCGCGACCAGGGCGCCACCGGCACGTTGCAGCAGCTGGCGGATGGGCAGGTGGCGGGTCTTCTTGCCGCATTCGTGTTCGAGCAAAAAGCGTTCGGTGCGCTCGCTGACGCGGGCGCCGCGCTGACCCGCGGGGATCTCGGTCTGGTCGACCTTCCACGCGATCTGTTCGCATTGCAGCTGCTTGAGGCGGTTGTCGTACTCGCGGAAGCGCTCTTGCAGGGCTTGCTGGGCGTGGCCGGAAAAGCGCGCGAGTTCGGTGTCTTCGCGCAGGATCTCGCGCGCGAGCAGGTCGTGGATGCCGGCCTGTGCGGCGGGTTCGAGCTGGTCGATGGCGAGGGTATGGTGTTCGACGGCGTCGACCAGCCGCGCCAGGCCGAGCATGCGCATCCGGTCGCGCACGCGCACGTAGTCCAGCCAGTTCTGCAGCGTTTCGCCCTGGTCGAGGGCGAGGCGGTTGCGCGCAAGCAGCGCGACGACGCGCTCGCCAGTGGCGGCGCTCCAGGCGGGGAGGTCGAGATCGACCAGCGTGACGAAGGCGTCGCGTGCTTCCCGGTGCGCGGACAAGGCGGTGCGCAGCGCGGCGCCGAGTTCGGCGAGCGCGGCGAAGGTTTCCGGTGTGGGCTGGGTGCGGATCGCGTTGGTCAGTGCGGGGGTACGCAGGCGTTGTTCGATGCTGGTGGCCAGCGCCAGGGTGTTGCGCAGGCGGGACAGGCCGGCGCGGTTGTCCGCGTCGGTGCCGGGTTGCAGACGCAGCTGGCCGTTGAACAGGCGGCGGTCGAAGTCGGCCTTGCGCCAGGTGTCCTGGCGCTGGCGTAGTTCGGCGAGCTGTTCGACTCGGCTCAGCAGCCCGGCCACGGTGAGCGTGTCCTGATGGGCGAACGCACCGCACGCGTCAATTGCGTGCTGGATGGCGGTGCGTGTCGTGGCAAGCAGGCCGTGGTCGCCGATCAGGGGGACGTGGTCGTCGGCAAAGCCGGTGGAACCGGCGGAGTCGGGTGTCGGGGCAAAGGTTTCGCGCGCGGCGACGAGGTCGGCGCACAGGGCTTCGAGCTGCGCGGGCAAGCCCCGTTCGGCCAGGGAGCGCAGCGCCGGGACGACGCTGGCGGACAGACCGATGAGGGCGTCGCCGAGGGCGACCTTTTGTCCGAAGCCGATGCCGTAGTGAAGCCGGATTCGCTTGTACCAGGTGCGCAGGGTTTCGAGAGTGTCGAGATCGGTGTCCAGCCCGCGAAAATGCGCGCCGAGCGCCGCGCGAAGGGCGGGGTCGGCATCGAGGCGGTGGCGCTTGCCAGTGTAGTCGGCAAAGGCGTCGAGCTGGCCGGCCAGTTCGGCGAAGCGGACGCCGCCGTTGGTCGCGAGGCGGAGCAGGCGTTGTCGGGCGTTGCGCCAGTCGCTTTTGAGCCAGCGCAGCAGACCGCCGGCGGCAAGCGTGCCGGACAGCTGGCGCAGCTCGTCTTCGGGGGGCAGCTCGGTGAGCGCGAAGCTGCGCGCGAGCTGAGCGTGTTGCGGGCGCAGTTGTTCGAGTTCGCCGCGCAGGCGCGGCAGTAGTGTGTCGAGCTCGTCGTTGTCGAACAGGGGCGCGCGGTGGGCCCAGCAGGCCGGCGGCAGGCTGGCGACGAGTTCGATCAGGGTGCGCAGCTCGGTGATGCCCGAGCGGGTGGGCTGGAGATGACGTGCGGCGGCCTCGCCGAGGGCTGATTGCACGCCGCGCCAGGTCTCGTCGAGTCCGGTCAGCGTCTGTTCGATGCTGCCGAGCTGGCGCAGGGCTTCGGCAAGGGCGCCCAGCGTGGTGTCGGCGGTGACGCGCTGGCGCAATGCCTCGGCGCCGTCGCGCAGCGGGTCGAGCGGGTCGATCTGCTCCAGCTCGCGCAGTGCGCTGGCGCCGATCTGCGCGGCGAGCGTGGCGTGGCGCTGCTGGATGTCTTCGAACAGGTCGAGATAGCGGTGGCACTTTGTCAGGACGTCGCCATGCAACACGGGCAGTTGCGCGAGCAGTTCGTCGCCTTGCAGCGGCGGGATGGCGCCGAGCTCGGCGGCGAGGGCGTCGAGCTCGGTGAGGGTGTCGCCAAGGGTTGCGGGCGGGCAGGCGAGGCGCCCGGCAACCGCGGCGTGCTGTTCCTGCAACTGCGTGAGGGCGGTTTGCCAGTGGTCGAGTCCGGCGCGTACGCGCTCGAGGTCGAACAGCTGCAGCTCGCCATTGCGCACGCCGTGCCACGGATGCTGGTCCAGGGTTGCATCGGCGCCGAGCTGCTGGATCAGGGCCTGATGCACGCTGCGGTAGGCAACGCGCTCGTCGGCGTGGCGGCGCTGGGTCTCGGCGTCCCAGCTGCTGCCGTCGTGCCCTTCGGGGTGCAGGGTTTCGGGGTTGATCGGGGCGGGTTGCCCAGGTAGGTTCAGCCCGGGGGCGAGGCGGTAGCGGGTGGCGGCCGTAAGGATCTGGTGCGGGGTCTGGCCGGTGTTCTTCCACGGCTGGTTGATCCGCTCGGCGTGGCGCTTGAGGGCGTTCTTGAGCTCTTCGTAGCGCGCGATGTCGGCCGCGATCTGTTCGGGCGGGCGATAGTGGCCGTGCTTGCGCAAGCGCTCTTCGACTTCGTCGAGCACCTTGCGCTTCTGGGTCTTGTGGCTGTGCAGCTCGAGGCAGAATTCGCCGAGCCCGGCGCGGTCGAGCCGGCTGCGCACGACCTCGAGCGCGGCGAGTTTCTCGGCGACGAACAGCACTTTCTTGCCTTGCGCGATGGCGGCGGCGATGAGGTTGGTGATGGTTTGCGACTTGCCGGTACCGGGCGGACCCTCGATGACGAGGTTGCGGCCATTGACGGCGTCGATCAGCGCGCTGTGTTGTGAGCTGTCAGCGTCGTCGATCAGCGGATAGTCGACGTGAATGGTGTCGATCTCGTCGATCGGGTGTTCTTCGCCGAAGCCGCTGCCAGAGGCCTGGCCGCCGGTTTCCGTGTCCTCGTAGCCGGAGAGAAAGCCGGAGACCACGGGGTGGTCGACGAGGCGGGCGTGTTCGGGCCAGCGCGCGGGGTCGAGGTCGAGATACATCAGCAGCTTGCTGAAGTTGAGCAGCGCGAGCGAGACGAAGCGGCGCACGCGCCAGCGCGGCTGGGTGGTTTCGATCAGCACGCGGACTTCGTCGAAGTAGGCTTCGGGCGCGGTGTTCTCGTCGAGATCGGGCAGCGCCATGCCGAAGTCGGCACGCAGTTTTTCGCGCAGCGACAGGTTGGGCAGGATGTCTTCGCCGGAGTGGCTGAGGGTGTATTCGTAGGTGCGGGTGCGCGGGTTGAGCCGGCCGCGTTGCAGGTGCACCGGCACGAGGAAGAGCGGTGCGAGGCGGGCGGCGTCGCTGCTGCTGCTTTCGAACCACTCGAGAAAGCCGAAGGCGAGGTAGAGGATGTTCGCGCCCATCTCCTGGATGGCGGATTCGGCGGTCTGCGACAGGCTCTTCAGCTGGGCTTCGAGTTCGTGCGGGTAGAGCAGGGTCTGGATGGCGTGGTCGGTATGGCGGGCGGGGAGGCGGGTAGCGGCCGATTCGGCGTCGTCGTCCGGGTCCGGCTGCGTGGGATCGCCACTTGCGCTGGCGGCGGGGGGAAGCGGAAGCGCGTAGTCGGTGGCGAAACCGAGGTGCCGTGCCCACTCTTCGGCGCTGGGGTCGTTGCGCAGCCGCTTGGGTTCGCCGCCTTCCGGGGCGGGCTCGAGATAGCCAGCGGCGACGAGCTGCGCTTCGGTCGGCTCGGGAATCGCCTCGAAGCGCAGCTCGTTTTCCGCCAGCAGGGCCTCGGCGAGCTGGTCGGGCAATTCGTCGATCACACGCAGGCTGGCACTGCGGGTGTGGCGAAAGTTGATCAGGCGGTTGCGCGCGGTGAGGTCGAGCAGGCGCATGCGCAGGTTTTCGAGGGCCTGCAAGGCTTTGGAAGAGGAAGGGGGCTCCCGGGGTGTGTCCTGAATGTCCCGGGTTTCCAGAGAAGGCTGATTCATCGCTGCTGTTTCCGGCGGCTGTGTCCGCCGGCTGTGTCCGTTATGAGCGCTCAATATAGCATCAGCCATCCGGCATGCAGCCTGCGCCGGAAAAGAAGGGCGGGTACCGGACGCTGTGCCTGTGGCCGGTTGGCAGGGGCCGATGGATAAGGCGTTCAACACACAGTGTCGAACAAAAAACGGGCGGGGACCCTGCCCCGCCCGCCGATGCGGTTGCGCCGCCTGCTGTGGTGTTCAGGCAGCCGTGCTGTTCAGCCTACTCATGGCAGGCGGACTGGCACGAAGATGCGCGCGTCGCCCCGCTGCACCAGCAATGCAAAGCGCTTGCCGGCGCGGTCGACGAGCTGGCGGAATTCATCCACCGTGCTGAAGCCCCGGTTGTTCAGCGCGAGAATCACGTCGCCGCTGCGAATGCCCGATTCGGCGGCCACACCGCTGGCCGATTCGACCAGAATCCCGCCGCGCACGCCCAGCTGGCGGGTTTCGTCGCGGTTCAGGTTGCGCACCGTGAGGCCAAGGCTGTCGGCGCTTTCGCCGGGCTGCGAGCGGCCTGCCAGCACCTGCTGAGGCGTGTGCATCTCGTCGAGTTTCGCGCTGAAGATGCGGCTGCGACCGTCGCGCCACACTTCCAGCTTCACGGCAGTGCCCGGCCGCTTCTCGCCGATCACCCGGGGCAGGTCCGACGAGTCGGCGATGTTGACACCATCCACGCCAATCACCACATCGCCCGCCTGCAGTCCGGCCTTGTCGGCTGCGCTGTCGGGCTCCACGCTGGAAATCAGCGCTCCCTTGGGTTCGTCCAGACCGAAGGTCTGTGCCAGCTCCTTGTCCACGCCCTGAATGGTCACCCCGAGCTTGCCGCGCTGCACCCGTCCGTGCTCGATGAGTTGCTCCTTCACGTTGAGCGCCACATCGATCGGAATGGCGAAGGAAATGCCCATGAAACCGCCCGAACGCGAGTAGATCTGCGAGTTGATGCCGACCACTTCACCCGCCAGATTGAACAGCGGACCCCCCGAGTTACCGGGGTTGATGGCGACGTCGGTCTGGATGAAGGGCACATAGTTTTCCGACTGCAGGCGGCGGGCCTTGGCCGACACGATGCCGGCCGTGACCGTGTTGTCGAAACCGAAGGGCGAGCCCATGGCGACCACCCACTCGCCCACCCGAACCTGTTCGGCGTCGCCCATGCGCACCGTGGGCAGGCCCTTCGCATCGATCTTCAGTACGGCCACATCGGTGCGTGCATCGGTGCCCACCACGGTGGCCTTGAACTCGCGCTTGTCGATCAGGCGCACGGTGACTTCGGTGTCTCCCTCGCCGACCACATGGGCGTTGGTCAGCACATAGCCATCGTCGCTGACGATGAAACCGGAGCCGATGCCCTGGCTGATGCGTGGTCCGCGCTGCTGCGGGCCGGGAATGCCGGGCAGCGGCATGCCGAAGCGGCGCAGCAGGTCGTAGAACGGGTCATCCGGGGACAAACCATCCGGGGTGGCTGGCTGGCGCGTACGCACCACGCTGATGTTGACCACGGCCGGTCCGACGCTCTCGACCAGATCGCCGAAGTCAGGCAGGCCGTAGCGGTTGGGCGTGACCAGGGTGCTGCCGGGGGTGGCTGACTGTGCATGGGTTGCGCCGCTGGTGACGGTCGATGGCAGGAAGCCCGAGAGGGTGAGCGCGAGCGCGCTTGCGAGGACAATGTTCTTCATGATGATCCCGGTCGAAATGAGTCGTGATGCGCAATGGCGATGTGTAATGCTGAAGCGAACGATGAAGCAACATGACAGGCATGACAGCAAGAGACTGTGGGGACATGGCGCTTCCGCTTCAAGTTGCCGTATGTTGCAAATCGTGACCATTCAGCATGGCTGCATGTGAGCATGAATGCATCCGGCGGGCGTTTCAGGTGGCATTTCAGGCTGCGCGGGGGCGATCATCGGGTTAATATCCGAATGCAGCACGTTTCACGACACGTTCAATACAGGGAGGTTGCCCGCTCATGACGCTTACCGATTTGCGTTATCTGGTTGCGCTTGCGAGAGAGCGCCATTTTGGCCGGGCGGCCGAGAAGTGTCACGTCAGTCAGCCTACCCTGTCAGTGGCGATCAAGAAGGTGGAGGAAGAGCTGGGCGTGCAGCTGTTCGAGCGCAGCGCGACCGAGGTGAAGATCACCACCACCGGCCAGCGCATCGTCGCGCAGGCCGAAAAGGTGCTGCTCGAAGCGGCGCAGATTCCGGAAATTGCCGCCGCCGGGCGCGACCCCTTGTCCGGGCCCCTGCGCCTGGGCGTGATCTACACCATTGGCCCGTACCTGTTGCCCCGTCTGATCCCGCTGGTGCATCGGCATGCACCGCGCATGCCGCTGATGATTCAGGAAAACTACACCACGCGTCTGATCGAGGGCCTCAAGCGGGGCGAGCTGGATGTGGTGGTGCTGTCATTGCCCATCGATGAGGCGGGCATCGTGGCACAGCCGGTGTATGACGAACCTTTCAGGGTGCTGCTGCCGGTGAGTCATCCCTGGGCTGCGCAGACGCATATCGATCCGGATACGCTGGCCGACGACCAGTTGTTGTTGCTCGGTGCCGGCAACTGTTTCCGCGATCAGGTGCTGGAAGTGTGCCCGCACTGCCGCAACGTGGGTGGCCTGCAGCGCACACTGGAAGGCAGCTCGCTGGAAACGATACGACACATGGTGGCCACCGGGCTGGGCGTGACCGTGCTGCCCAGTTCAGCGGCCGACGAGTTGCCCACCCACAATCCACTGGTGGCGGTGCGGCCGTTTTCCAGTCCGGAGCCGACGCGGCGGGTGGCACTGGCGTGGCGGGTCACCTATCCGCGCAGCGGTGCCATCGACATTCTGCGCACCGCCATCATCGAGAGCGCCTTGCCCGGCGTCAGGCCGGTGGGCGGCATGCCCACGGTCGACAGTCGGTCCTGATACACTGAAAACCTTCCCTTGCCCAATCATTCTTCGGTCTGCGGACCTCACAAGGAGTCATCAGCATGGATATCGATATCGGCATCAACAAGAAAGACCGTGAAAAGATTGCTCAGGGCCTGTCGCGTCTGCTCGCCGACAGCTACACCCTGTATCTGACCACCCACAATTTCCACTGGAACGTGACCGGCCCAATGTTCAACACGCTGCACCTGATGTTCGAGGCGCAGTACAACGAACTGGCGCTGGCGGTGGATTCGATTGCCGAGCGGATTCGTGCCCTCGGCTTCCCGGCGCCGGGCACCTATCGCGAGTTTGTGGAATTGTCTTCGCTGAAGGAGCCCAAGGGCGTGCCGAGCGCGGAAGAGATGATCCGCCATCTGGTGATGGGTCAGGAAACCGTGGTGAAGACCGCGCGCAGCATTCTCCCGCTGGTGGACAAGGCCAGCGACGAACCGACCGCCGACCTGCTCACCCAGCGCATGCAGGTGCATGAAAAGACGGCCTGGATGCTGCGCAGCCTGCTGGAGAAGTGAATCCGGTCTGAGCCCGGCCTGAGCGCTGTTGGAACGCAGTAAAAAAAGCCCCTCACCAATGGCGAGGGGCTTTTTTCAAGGCCTTTCAGGTTCAACCCGTTGTCTTGCCGGCAGTCTTGCGTGTGGTGGTACGTGGCTTGCGGGCTGCCGGTGATTTCTTTGCGGTATCGCTCCCGGGGCTTTCGGCGGTGCTGTCCGTCTTTTCCGGTGCGGCCTCTTCGGTCTTGCCCGCACGCGGTTTGCGGGGTTCAAATTCGAAACCCACCTTGCCCTTTGCATCGCGCACCAGAAAGGCCGAAAACTTGCGCCGGGTGCGGGAGGAAACGAAGCCCTTGAGCAGCTCGGTGCGGCCTTCGGCGAGCAGCTTGTGCATCTGCTCGCGTTCGATGGGCTGCTGCAGGATGATCTTGCCGGAGCGGAAATCGCAGCTCTTTTCCGGCCCCACCGATTTCTCGCACACATACGACAGGCCGTGCTCGAACACCCGGTTGCCGCATTTCGGGCAGGGGCCCAGCGGCTGCTGGTCCGAGAAGTCGGGCGCTTCGCCCCCCTCCTCGCCTTCCTTCGGTTGTCCGAAATCGAACTCCGGCTGCTTGTCGTCGTTGAGGCGGATCTCGGCGTTGAACAGTCGCCCCATCTTGCTGCGGAAGCCCATCAGTGGCCCCACCCTGCCCTCGCGCAGCAGGGTCGCGATCTCGTCGATCTCGAACTGTCGGCCGGCGACGATCTTCCAGGTGCTCCAGTCGCAAGACTGGCAGGCGAATTTCTTGTAGTTCTCTTTCACCACCCCGCCACATTTTGGACAGGGGGTGCCGAGGGTCACGAAGTCGCCCGGCACGGTATCGGATTCGTAACGCTTGGCACGCTCGACCATGTCGCGCGCCATGTCGGCAATTTCGTGCATGAAGGCGCTGCGCGACAGGCTGCCCCGCTCCATCTGGGCGAGCTTGTGTTCCCATTCTCCGGTGAGCTCGGGTGAGGTCAGCGACGACACGCCCAGCCCCTTCAGCAAGGTAATCAGCGAGAAGGCCTTTGCGCTGGGAATCAGTTCGCGGCCTTCGCGGTGCAGGTACTGCTCGGCAATCAGCCCTTCGATGATCTGTGCCCGGGTGGCCGGTGTGCCCAGCCCGCGCTCGGCCATGGCGGCGCGCAATTCCTCGTCATCGACCATCTTGCCTGCGCCTTCCATCGCGGACAGCAGGGTGGCTTCGTTGAAGCGTGCCGGGGGCTTGGTCTGCAGGGCCTTCACCAGCACCTGCTCGGTGGCCACCTGCTCGCCCTGCTCGACCGCCACCAGCTGTGCGCCGTCCTTGTCATCGACCGGGGTGGCTTCCTTGCCCCAGACCGCCAGCCAGCCCGGCTTGACCAGTATCTTGCCTTCGGTCTTGAAGGCTTCGCCTTCGACCCGGGTGATGCGGGTGGTGATGCGGTACTCGGCTGCCGGGTAGAACACCGACAGGAAGCGGCGGGTGACCAGGTCGTAGATCTTCTGTTCCGGTTCGGACAGGCTCTTGGGCACGGTGCCGGTCGGGATGATTGCGAAGTGGTCGGAAATCTTTGCGTTGTTGAAAATCCGCTTGTTCGGCTTCACCCAGTCGTGCTTGACGATTTCGTTGGCAAACGGGGCGTAGGCGGCCGGCAGGTCGCGGATCACCGTTTTCACGGTGTCGATGTAGTCTTCGGGCAGGGCGCGCGAATCGGTACGCGGATAGGTGAGCACCTTGTGGCGCTCGTACAGGGCCTGCGCCACCTGCAAGGTGGCACGGGCGGAAAAGCCAAAGCGGCCGTTGGCCTCGCGCTGCAGGCTGGTGAGGTCGAACAGCAGCGGGGACAGTTGGGTGGAGGGCTTGGACTCTTCCTCGACGATGCCCGGCTTGCCCTCGCATCGGGCACGGATCGCTTCGGCCTTGGCCTGCTCCCAGATGCGGAATGCGGTGGCGTGTTCGTCGCCCTCGCGTTTCTTGAAGCCTTCGTCGAACCAGCGACCGGGGTAGTGCCCTGCCTGGCAAGCGAAATCCGCCTCCAGCTCCCAGTAGTCACGCGGCTTGAACTTGCGGATGCGTTCCTCGCGCTCGACCACGATGGCCAGCGTGGGGGTCTGCACCCGTCCCACGGTGGTGAGGTGAAAGCCACCGGTCTTCGAGTTGAAGGCGGTCATCGCCCGGGTGCCGTTGATGCCGATCAGCCAGTCGCTTTCCGCACGGCATACGGCGGCCTGACGCAGGCCCTCGACGTCGCTCGCGGTGCGCAGGCTGGCAAACCCCTTGCGGATCGCGTCGGCCGTCATGGACTGCAGCCACAGGCGCTGGATCGGCTTGCCGGTTTTCGCGTGTTCGACGATGAAATTGAAGATCAGCTCACCTTCGCGGCCCGCGTCACAGGCATTGATCAGGCCGACCACGTCCTTGCGCTTGATGAGGCGGGTGAGCAGCTTGAGCCGGTCCTGGGATTTCTCGATCGGCTTGAGGGCGAACTGGGGCGGGATCACTGGCAGGTGGGCGAAGGTCCATTTGCCCCGCTTCACCTCGTATTCTTCCGGCACGGTCAGTTCGAGCAGATGGCCCACGGCTGAAGACAGCACATAGTCATCGGACTCGAAATAGTCTTTTTCCTTGGTGAATCCGCCAAGCGCCCGCGCAATGTCCTGCGCGACCGATGGTTTCTCCGCGATGATCAGTTGCTTGCTCATGCGTATGGGCTTGTTCCTTGGGCGTGTGCGCGAGCACATGCCACGGGTTGTACGGGGACCTGGCCGGGTGCGAGCCTGTGCGCGGCATCATAAGCAGGCATCCGGCGTGGCTGCAAGCCCGATCTGCCCGGCACACCGGCTCAGTGAGACTGCAGCCAGCCTTCTTCGTCGCTGTCGTTGAGCAGTTCGTCGAGCATCAGGGTGTCGAACTGGCAGTCCTGCTGCCATAGCACCATGAGCACGATGACCTTGAAGCGGTGCAGGGTGAGGTTGAAGCCGCTGAGTGCCATGGCCCGCTCGATGATCCGTTCCCGGATCAATGGATCGATCATCCCGGCGCTCTCCAGAAAGCTCAGGAAGCCCCGGCATACCGCACTCAGGCAGGACAGTTCTTCCGGTGCGTAGATGCGGATCGAGCCGGGCGTCGGCGTACCGATCATGGCGACCGCATTGTCTGCGGCACGCAGTCCGGAAAACCATTCCAAGGCTTCGCTGATTTCTTCCTCTTCAAAGCCGGCCGCAGTCAGCTTGCGGGCAAGCTGCTCCGATTCGGGGCAAGCCTCGGCGTGGAGGTAGTTCTCGAACAGGTAAACAAGAATGTCGAACATGGGGATACCGCTATCGTCAAAGTCGCTGGAAGCGGCCACCCGGTAGTTTTCCGACCCGGCCATCGAGTTCCATCTGCAGCAGGATGGCGTAGAGTGCATCGAGCGTCAAGCCGGAGCGCATTGCAAGCGTGTCGATATCCACCGGGTCATGCCCCAGGGCATCGAGCAGGCGCTGGCTGTCCGTGCCCCTCGTTCCGTGCGCTTCCTCGGGGTGCGTCATGCCCTCCGGTGTGCCCTGCGAGGGCGTCTGGGGGGCATCCGGCGTGTTCTGCTCGGGGGCAGGGGGGGCGGTGCGGCCACGCCTGCGGCCCGTGCGTGGCCTGTCCGGCTGAACAGGGGGCGCCATGCCGAGTTCTTCGAGCACATCCCGGGCGGTTTCGACGAGCTTGGCCCCTTCCCTGATCAGGCGGTGGCAGCCGCGCGACAGTGGGGAGTGGATCGAGCCGGGGATCGCGAACACCTCGCGGCCATACTCGCCACTGAGCCGGGCGGTGATCAGGGAGCCGCTGCCCACGGCGGCCTCGACCACCAACACGCCACGAGCCAGCCCGGCGATGATGCGGTTGCGTTTCGGAAAGTTGTGGGCGACGGGGGGCGTGCCAAGCGGAAATTCGCTGACGATGCAGCCCGCGCGGGCGATCTCGTGCGCCAGCGCCTTGTTGCTGGCCGGATAGACCCGGTCGGCTCCGGTGCCGATGACGGCGATGGTGTGTCCGGTGTGGCTGGCCAGCGCGCCCTTGTGGGCGGCTGCATCGATGCCCAGTGCCAGTCCGCTGACGATGCACAGGCCGCTGCCGGCGAGGGCCTGTGCAAAGGCTTCGGCATTGGCCAGTCCCTGATGGGTGGCCGAGCGGGCACCGACCATGGCAAGGGCCGGCATCTGCAGCAGCTCGGGGTGCCCCTTCACGTACAGCAGGGTGGGGGGATCGGGCGTGTCCAGCAGGGCGCGCGGGTAGGCACTGTCGGCAAGGGTCAGGATGTGGTTGTCAGGCGCTTCGGCCCACGCCAGCGTGCGCTCGATGAGCGCTTCGTCGGGCGGCTGGAGCAGCGCGTCTGCCTGGGTAGCGCTGATCACGGTGGTGAGCGTGCTGCGGCTGGCCGCAAAGAGGGTGTCCGGCAGACCGAAGCCGGCCAGCAACTGGCGTTGCGTGGCCGGCCCCAGCCCCGGCGTCAGCGTCAAACGCAGCCAGGCTGCGAGACCCTCCGACGTGTTCAAGGGCGGGCAGGGTCAGGGCGCGCGGACGAAGTCACCGACGGTCACCTGGCCGTCTGCGTCCATGACCAGCGCATAAGCCATGCGGTCGAACACGCGGAACACGAAGGCCAGTCCATAACGTTTTTCCGGCAGGCTGAAGGTCTCGCTCTTGCCGGTGATCTGGTCCTTGAACTGAACCTGGCCGCGATCGCGGTGCAGCGCAAGCACGTGGCCCTGTTCCAGTCCGTCATACATGCCGAGGTTGAGCGTGACCACGCTGTAGCGGCCGCCCTCCATCACGCCCCGGTAAATGCCGATCAGGCGGCCTTCGATGTCGCCTCCCTGCGGGGCATGCGGCATGTAGGCGAAGATCTGCGGGGTCTCGCTCTGCACCAGACGGTCGCCGGTGCCGATTTCCTCCACTGCGCTGAGGATGCGCAGGGTGGTCGGTTCGTTGCCGTCGCCATAGCTGCTCACCCGGGCGCTGCCCAGGTACTGGGCTTCGTAGCCGAGCAGTTCGTTGGTGTAGGGGTCGGTGATCGCCCGTGCCGGACGGAATATCTGCCAGTTCGGGTTGCCCGGCACGATGTCCTTCGCGAACACCGTATCGCCGCTGCCCAGGAACACGCGCTGGGTTTCGGTGGCCACGATGGTCGCGGCGTCGCCCAGGGTGGCGTCATCGACCACCAGCGGACGGGTCAGGAAGGGATCGATCAGGTGCACCGGGATGCTCGGCAGGGCCGTATCCAGCGTCTCGTGATAGATCTGCGGCGACAGGCGGTTGTCGCCCACCGGACGGCCGATGGACAGCCACGGACCGCTGCGGTCGAGCATGATCACCTGACCGGGGTAGATCAGGTGCGGGTTGCGGATTTCGTCCTGGTTGGCGCGCCAGACTTCCGGCCAGCGCCAGGGCTGTTTGAGGAACTGTCCGGAAATCCCCCACAGCGTGTCGCCGCGTACCACGGTGTAGGTGTCGGGAGCGTCTTCCGCAATCTCGATGGAAGACTGCGCCTGGGCAGTGCCGGCGACCAGGGTCGCGAAACTGAAGATCAGAGGGAATATAATGCGGTTCATTGCTCGCTTCCGATGGGAGCCGCTGAACATCCCGAGGCCGGAACACCAGTGCCCGGCAAGGGGTCCAAGTGCAGAAATAAACAGGTATGGCTGCCCGATGCAGTGTACATGATGTGGCAGTCATGCCAAAACACTTTAAATTCTGCACGTAATGAACTAACCCGGCAAGCATTCACATGGCTTTACTACCCATTCTCCGTTATCCCGACCCTCGCCTGCATACCGTGGCCAGCCCGGTTGAGCAGGTCGATGACGATATCCGCCGCCTGGTGGCCGACATGGCCGAGACCATGTACGAGGCGCCCGGCGTTGGCCTGGCGGCCACCCAGGTCAATGTGCACAGGCGGGTTGTCGTGATCGACGTGACCGAGGACAAGTCGGGCCTGATGGCCCTCATCAACCCGGAAGTCATCGAGCGCCGTGGCGAGAAGGAGTGCGAGGAAGGTTGCCTGTCGGTGCCGGGCATCTACGAGAAGGTCACCCGTGCCGAGTGGGTGCGGGTGCGCGCGCTCAACGAGCATGGCGAGCAGATCGAGTTCGAGGCCGATGGCCTGCTGGCGGTGTGTGTGCAGCATGAAATCGACCACCTCGATGGCAAGGTGTTCGTGGAGTACCTGTCGCAGCTCAAGCTCAACCGGATCAAGAGCAAGCTCGCCAAGAAGGCGCGGATCACCGCATGAGTGGCGGCGATGAACTGAAAGTGGCGTTTGCCGGAACGCCCGAATTTGCTGCCCAGGCCCTGCAGGCCATTCTGGATGCGGGCTTCGAGGTGCCGCTGGTGCTTACCCAGCCCGATCGGCCGGCCGGTCGCGGGATGAAGCTCACACCCAGTCCGGTGAAGCGTCTGGCCCTGGCGCATGGTTTGCCGGTGGACCAGCCGGAGCGGCTGCGTACCGACGAGCAGCGTGCCGCGCTGGTGGCCTGTGCGCCCGATGTGCTGGTGGTGGCGGCCTATGGACTGTTGCTGCCGGCAGAGGTGCTGGCCTTGCCGCGCCTGGGCTGCATCAACATCCATGCGTCGCTGTTGCCGCGCTGGCGTGGGGCGGCGCCGATTCACCGGGCAATAGAGGCCGGCGATGCCGAAACCGGCATCACCATCATGCAGATGGACGAGGGGCTGGATACCGGTGCGATGCTGTTGCGGCGCGCCCTGCCCATCCTGCCCGACGACACCACGGCCAGCCTGCACGACCGGCTGGCTGCACTCGGCGCACAGATGATCGTCGACACCCTGAGCCTGCTGCCGCAGGGCCGCTTGCAGGCTGAGCCGCAGCCGGACAGCGGGGTGACCTACGCGGCCAAGATCGGGCGTGCCGAGGCGGCGGTCGACTGGCGGCAGCCGGCCAGCGAGATCGAGCGTCGGATTCGTGCCTTCGACCCCTTCCCCGGGGTCAGTGCGCAGCTGGGGGAGACGCCGATCAAGTTCTGGCGTGCGTGCACGGAAGCCGGCAGCGGTGAGCCGGGCAGTGTGCTGGCCGCCGGCGCTGACGGCATCGTGGTGGCATGCGGCGACGGGGTGCTGCGCATCCTGATGCTACAGAAACCGGGTAGCCGGCGCATGGAGGCCGGGGAATTCCTGCGGGGTTTTCCGGTCAATCCGGGCGATCGCTTTCAGCTCGGCTGAACTGTGGAGGTTGAAGCCGGCGGCCCTGCCCCCATCTGGGCAGGCATCCCTTGGACAATCCTTCTTGATGGGAAATACAGACCATGTTCGGTAACTGGATGAAGACCTCGATTCTGATGGCGGGCATCGTCGCGCTGTTTGGCGCGGTCGGTGCAATGATCGGCGGCCAGCAGGGCATGCTGATTGCGCTGGTGATTGGCGGGGCCACCAACGTGTGGGCCTACTGGTTCTCCGACAAGATGGTGCTGAAGATGTACAACGCGCGCCAGGTGGATGAGACCAGCTCGCCCTATCTGTACAACATGGTGCGTGAGCTGGCACACCGGGCGGCCATGCCGATGCCCAAGGTGTACATCATTGACGAGGCTCAGCCAAACGCCTTTGCCACCGGTCGCAATCCGGACAATGCCGCTGTCGCGGCGACCTCCGGCATCATGAACATGCTGTCCGAACGCGAACTGCGGGGCGTGATGGCGCATGAACTGGCGCATGTGAAGAACCGCGACATCCTCATTTCCACGATGTCCGCAACGGTGGCGGGGGCCATTTCCATGCTCGCCAACTTCGGCATGTTGTTCGGCAGCAGCAACAGCGAAAACCGCCCTCACCCCGCATTGCAGATTCTGGTGATGATTCTGGCACCGATGGCTGCGATGATCATCCAGATGGCTATTTCGCGCACCCGCGAGTTTGGGGCCGACCGGGGCGGTGCCGAGATTTCCGGCGATCCCGAGGCGCTGGCCAGCGCGCTGGCCAAGATCGAAGCCTATGCGCAGGGTATCCCGATGCGCACTGCCGAGGCGCATCCCGAAACCGCCCAGATGATGATCATGAACCCGCTCTCCGGCGGGGGGCTGCGCGGTTTGTTCTCCACCCATCCGTCCACCCAGGAGCGGATTGCCCGACTGCGCGCAATGCCGCGCTGAAGCGGGCAGCATGCAGGCACGGCGGGAAGACGGCGGTGCGCGCCAGCGTGTGTGTCGCACCTTGTCGTCCTGCCTCGAACGCTTTCGCCGCTCGGTCCGGCTCAAGCTGCTGGCGCTGGTTCTTGCCCCGCTGCTGGTGGGCGTGCCGCTGTTGCTGGCGCTGGTATGGACCTGGGGCAATCAGGCCTATGAGCGTCTGATCACCTACAAGGTCGGCTCCGATCTGGTCACTGCGCAGGAGTACTTCGACCGGGTGCGCCTGGGGGTCGGGCACGATGTGGCGGCACTGGCCGAATCCGCACAACTGATCAATCCGCTGGCGCGTATGACGCAGGCAGGCGCTCGAACCGATGCCGCATTCTCCGCCCTGCTCCAGCGCCTGGCCGAGCGGCAGGGGCTGGATTTCCTGCTGTTTCTGGATGCCTCGGGGCAGGTGCGTGCGAGTGCCCGGGCGCATGCGGACGGGGACCCGGGCAGGCGTCTCTGGCCGGTGGTGGAGGCGGCGCTCACCGGCGAAGCGATGACTTCGCTGGAGCGTTTCGAACCCGAAGCGCTGGATCAAGTTGCGCTGAGCCTGCGTGCCCGCGCCCGCCAGCCGTTGATGCCGACCCGTGCGGCGGCACCTGACCCGCGACAGGCTGAGGAACGTGGCCTGGTGATACACAGCGCGGCCCCGGTGTACAACGCGGCGGGTGTGCAGATTGGCGTGCTGGAAGGCGGCTTGCTGCTCAATGGCAACCTGGAACTGGTCGATCGCATCAATGCCATCGTGTATCGCGACGGTTCGCTGCCCCTGGGCAGTCAGGGTACGGCCACGCTGTTTCTCGGCGATACCCGGATTGCCACCAATGTGCGTTTGTTCGAAGGAGAGCGGGCGCTGGGCACACGGGTATCGGCGGCGGTGCGCGATCAGGTGCTGGGGCGCGGCGAGCGCTGGCTGGGGACGGCCTTCGTGGTCAATGATGACTATGTGTCCGGCTACGAACCCTTGCTGGATTCGGCTGGGGAACGGGTCGGCATGCTGTATGTCGGCTTTCTCGAGGCCCCGTTACGGACGGCCCTGTACACGGCTACCGGCCTGTTGTTCCTGCTGTTCATCGCCATCAGCGTGGCGGGAGCCCTGCTCAGCCTGCGCTGGGCACGCGGGGTGTTTGAGCCGCTGGAGCGCATGAACCGGGTCATCCAGCGTGTCGAGCAGGGCGATGCCCGCGCGCGGGTGGGGCCACTGAGCAGCCAGGACGAGCTGGGGCGGCTGGCGATGGAGTTCGATCACCTGCTCGACACCCTGTCGGCCAAGCAGCACGAGTTGCAGCAATGGGCGTTTGAACTCGACCGCAAGGTGGCCGAACGTACCGCCGAATTGCAGACGGCCAACGAAACCCTGAAGAAGGCCGGACAGCAGTTGATCATGAGCGAGAAGCTGGCCGCGATCGGCGAGCTGACCGCAGGGGTGGCCCATGAGGTGAACAACCCGGTGGCGGTGATCCAGGGCAACCTCGACCTGCTGCGCGAGGTGCTGGGCGAGGCGGCGGCGCCGGTGCGCGAGGAAATCCGCCTGATCCACCAGCAGACCGAACGCATCCGGCAAATCGTCACCCGTTTGCTGCAGTTTGCCCGGCCGGGAGATTTTGCCGGCTACCTGGAGCCGGTGCACATCAACGAACTGCTTGCCGACTGTCTGCTGCTCACCCGGCACAACCTGGAGCGGCGTGCGATCCACCTCGAGACCCGGCTGGAGGCGCGTCGGGTGGTGGAGATCAACCGCAGCGAACTACAGCAGGTGCTCATCAACCTGATCATCAATGCGGTGCAGGCGATGCCGGAGGGCGGCACGCTCACTTTGGTGAGCGAGGACGTGCTCAGTGACGATGACGAGCAGGTGCCCGGCGTGTGCATCCGGGTTCAGGACACTGGCGCCGGCATTCCGGCCGAGCATCTGGGGCGCATCTTCGACCCGTTCTTCACCACCAAGAAGGCGGCCGGAACGGGGCTGGGTCTGTCGATCAGCTACGCCATCGTTCAGCGCTATGGAGGGCAGATCGCGGTTGAAAGCGTGCCCGGCCGGGGCACGGTGTTTTCAGTGTGCCTGCGCGAGCAGCCACGGCTGGGCGAATCGCCCGCAGCGCCGGCCTTCATGGCCCGCTGGCAGGGGGTGGTCCAGGGGGCGGGGGGGCACTGAAGCCGCCGGGCGGCTTGCGCCGTTTGCCTGTCGAACGGCCGTCGGGTCGGATAACATGGCCCTTTCAGGCGCAGCGGCCGGCGCATCCGGCTGCACAGAGGAGAACTTCATGCAGCGTGAAACTGCGATCCATGCCAACCCTTCGTTGAAGGACAGTGAGCTGAACTGGCCAAACCACTCGGTGCTCATCGTCGATGACGAGGAAGGCATGCGCAGCTTTCTGGAGCGTGCCCTGCGCAGCCGCTGCGGCATGGTCGCGGCGGCGGCCGATGTGGAGCAGGCCGTGGCGCTGATGGAGCGTGCCCATTTCGACCTGCTGGTGCTCGACATTGCCCTGCCCGGCAAGTCGGGCATGAGCTGGCTGCATGAATTGCGCGCCCAGGGGTATGCCGGCGAGGTGATCCTGATCACCGCCTACGCCGATCTGGACAGCGCCATCGATGCCCTGCGTGCGGGCGCGTCGGATTTCATCCTCAAGCCTTTCCGGCTCGACCAGATTCTCAATGCCATCCGCAACTGTCTGCAGCGCAGCCTGCTGGCCCGCGAGAACTTTGTATTGCGTCGCGAGCTGTCGGTGAATCGCACTGAAACCGATGGGCTGGTGGGGCATTCTGCGGCGATTCAGAAACTACGCGAATTGCTGCACCGGGTTGCGCAGACGCCCAGCACGGTCCTGCTGCAGGGCGAATCGGGTACGGGCAAGGAAGTTGTCGCGCGCGCCCTGCACCGCATGAGTCCGCGCGCTGGTCGTGCCTATGTGCCGGTCAATTGCGCCGCCATTTCTTCCGAACTCATCGAGAGTGAGTTGTTCGGCCATGTGAAGGGGGCATTCACCGGCGCGGCCGAAAGCCGCAACGGCCTGTTCTACTACGCGCATGGCGGCACCCTGTTTCTCGATGAAATCAGCGAACTGCCCCTTGCCATGCAGACCCGTTTGCTGCGTGTGCTCGAAGAGCGCAAGCTGCGCCCGGTCGGTTCCGAGCGCGAGGTGCCGGTGGATGTGCGTGTGCTGGCGGCCTCCAACCGCGATCTGGCCGCCGAGGTGCGTGCCGGTCGCTTCCGTCAGGACCTGTATTTCCGGCTGGCGGTGGTCGACATCCACATTCCACCCCTGCGTGAGCGTATCGAAGACCTGCAGGCACTGATTGCACATTTCATCCCGCGCCTGTCGGCGCGGTTGGGCATGCCGACCCTGTTCCCCCCATCGGCGCTGCTGGACTGCCTGTCCCGCTACGCGTGGCCGGGCAATGTGCGCGAGCTGCGCAACTTTGTGGAGCGTTCGCTGATTCTGGGGCGCTTCGATCCGGATTCACTGCTGAGTTGTGCCGAAGCTGCAGGGCCGCAAGCGGACTCATCGCAAGTCGCCCCGCCACAGACTGTCACCACTGCGCCCGATACGCCGGCCTGGCCGCTTGAGCTGACGCTTGAGGAGGTGGAAAAACGCCACATCCAGCGCGTCCTCGCCGCCTGCGACGGCAACAAGGCCGAAGCCGCCCGGCGCCTGGGCGTCTCCCGCAAGACGCTGGATCGCAAGTGTGCCGAATGGGCGCGCAGTGGATGAGGCGAAGCGGCCCCGCAGTGTGGCGACCGAATTTGGCACATCAATGTCCGGCGTATTCCAGTGAAGAATGGTGCACCACGATGCGCAACCGGCCCTCATCGTCCTTCACGAAGGTCCAGGTCTTGTCCACGGTGGTGACCTTGCCGTCCTTGTCCGTGAAATGAACCTTGCCCATCGTGCTGGCGACCCTGCCGCCGATGAACATGCCGGCGTTTTCAACCTCGCACTTCGTCCAGCCCTTCAGCGCAAAGCCACCGTCTCCGGGGTAAGCCGGATCGCCGCCGACGAAATAGGACAGCGCGCCGTCGCGTGTGGTGCGAAAGGTCTGCGGATTGACCGTGAGCGTGGGCTTGAACAGCACCGCACCCATCTGGTAACCATAGGCCGCATCAATCACCTCTTCGGCCATGGCCTTGGCAGCGGCCGCACCGCTTTGCGTGTGGGTGCTGCTGATGTCGACCAGCGCCTGGCACCAGCCATTCTGCGCATTCAGCACTTCATTTTCGCTGATGGCCTGGTTCACAACCTCCGCAGAAGCCACGGAGGAAAACGCAACGAGGGCTGTGAAGACAGCCGTGCACGTTTTTTTCATGTTCATTTCCTTGTCATGGTTTGGAAAATGCCCGATGTTGGGCTGCTGAATGTTGAGCGTCCTCAGTTCAGCCGAAAAGTTCCGGCCTGAAGGGGGATGTCTGCGGCATCCGATTCATTCCGGAGGGGGCGTTGTGCTTCTTGCGAGTTGCTGCAACTCCTCAGCGGTATTGATGTTGCGGAAGGCATCGGGTTGATCGTCGAAGTCCACCAGCACGGCGTCCAGGCTGTTGGCCCAGCGTGCGAACTGACGCGCGCCCTGCTCCAGAAAGGCGCTCAGGTGTGGCAGCAGGTCGCGCCGGCACAGGCAGAACACCGGATGCATGCGTCCCTCGCTGCGGGCGATGGCCAGGCGGGCATGGGCTGTCTGCAGGGCGTGATGCAGGCGCTCGACGAGGTCATGGGGCAGCAGCGGCGAGTCGCATGGAACGGTGACCACCAGCGGTGTCCGGGCCTGGCTCAGGGCGGCATGAAGCCCGGCGAGGGGGCCGGCAAAGCCGGTCACCACATCGCTCACCACCGGATGGCCGAAACGGGCGTAGCTGTCCAGGTTCTGGTTGGCGTTGATCAGCAGGGTGTTGACCTGCGGGCGCAGCCGTTCGATGGCCCACTGTGCCATTGGGCGGTCGTGCAGCCGGACCAGACCCTTGTCCACTGTGCCCATCCTGCGGCCCTGGCCACCGGCCAGGATGACGCCGGTAATGAGCGGGCGTGAAGTGTCGGAGGTGGCCTGCATGTCGTGTCCCGTCGTGTGGTGTGATGAACGGCCATGCTACTGAATCCGGGAGGCCCGACCAAGTTTCTTCAGGCCGCTTGCCAGCGCCGGTGTTCTGCTGCACGCTGTCGATCGGCAGCGGCACAATGCGCTGCCCGACAGACGATGACATGCAAGAAACCAATACGGAGGAGTGTGCGATGAGTAGCGTGACCTTGGGGGGTAATCCGGTGGACGTGGCCGGTCGTTTTCCGCAGCCTGGCGATCAGGCGCCCGGCTTCACACTGGTGGCAGTGGATCTGTCCGATGTGTCGCTGGCGCAGTATGCCGGCAAGCGCAAGGTGCTCAACATTGTGCCCAGTCTGGACACGCCCACCTGCGCCACGTCCACACGCAAGTTCAATGCCGAGGCAGCGGCGCTGAGCAATACCGTGGTGTTGGTGATTTCCGCTGACTTGCCCTTTGCGATGAAGCGTTTTTGCGAAACCGAGGGGCTGGAGAACGTGATCAGCCTGTCCACCCTGCGCGGGGGCGAGTTCCTCACTGATTATGGGGTACGGATTGCATCCGGGCCGCTGGGCGGGCTGGCGGCGCGTGCCGTGATCGTGCTCGACGAGCAGGACCGCGTGCTCCATTCGGAACGGGTGTCCGAGATCAAGAACGAGCCGGATTACGCCGCCGCACTTGCCGCGCTGGCCTGATCGGGTACATGCCCGGCACGGATTTCCGTGACCGGGCGGCGTCCGGTGGCACACTGTGGCGGCACAGGGAGAGCAGGTCATGAAGCATCCCTATCCATTGCATGTACATATTTCGACACTCTTTGTGGTGTTGATCCTGCTGGTGGGAAGCCTGGTCGGAGTGCTGGGCTACCGTTCCAGCCAGGGCGTGCTGGAGCGCTCGGCCGATGCCCTGACCGAACGTGCCAGCCATGAGGTGCTGATCGAGCTCGACCGCGCGCTGGCCCCCGCCCGCATGGTGGTTGGCCTGCTCGGACGCGATGCGCTGGTGGAGGCAACCAGCCTGCATGAGCGCCTGGAGAGTCTGGAGCGGGTGCGTGAGGCCTTGGTGCATGCTCCTTTGCTGTCGGCCCTGTATGTCGGCTATCCGGATGGCGATTTCTTCATGGTGCGGCGTCTGGTGGACGAGCAGGAGCGACAGTTGCTTGACGCACCACCGGGCAGTGTCTACATGGTGCAGTCCATAGATCGGCAGCATCCGGTGGCCGGTGAGTATCGTTATCTGGATGCAGACTTGGGCGTGTTGCGGGTGCAGGCACGACAGGCTTATCCACAGCAGTTCGATCCGCGTTCGCGCATGTGGTACCAGGCCGCACGCGAGGGCGGGCAGGCTGTGCAGACGCCGCCCTATGTGTTTTTTTCGAATGGCCGCATCGGCACCACGCTGGCCGGGCGTGCAGCAGGGGGCAGCGCGCAGGGGGTGGTGATCGGTGCCGACATCCTGCTTGAGACCCTGAGCGAAGTGCTGGCTGAACAGAAGATCACTCCGGGCACCGAAATTGCCCTGCTCGATGCCGACGGCCTGGTCGTGGCGCATGCGGGGAGTGCGTCAGCGGGCGGGAATGCAGGTCTTTTGCCGGAGTATCCGCAGCCGCAGGGTGAAGGTGCGATGCTTGCACCGGCTGCGGCGCTGGGGGTGCCGGTATTCGCGCAGCTGGCCGCTGCCTTGCCGGATGGGGGCGACAGGCAGGCCCTGAGCCTGAGCGTGGAGGGGGCGGTGTGGAAGGCGAGCATCCACCGCCTGTCGCCGAACGGTCTGCCCTATTATCTGGTGATCGCGATTCCCGAGCGCGAACTGATGGCCGATGCACTACGCATGCGCGACCTGTCCTTGCTGCTGACGCTGCTGGTGATCTGCCTGTCGGTACCGGTTGCCTGGTGGCTGGCCCGGAGGGTGTCCGAATCCCTGCGTGCGCTGGCCGGCGAGGCGGAAGCCATCCGCCACTTTGATTTCGAGGCTCCGATCCGGGTCCGCTCCTTTGTGAAGGAGGTGCAGGAACTGGCCCTGACCATGGACGGGATGAAGGCCACGGTGCGGCGTTTTCTGTCCCTCAACGCTCAGGTTGCCGCCGAACGCGATTTCGACCGCCTGATGCAGCGCGTGCTGGGCGAAACCCTGTCGGCTGCGTCGGCCAGTCTGGGCGTGCTGTATCTGACCGATGAAAAGGGGCTGCTGAATCCTGCGATGGTCCGTCAGGGGGCGACCGAGGGACAGATCGCAGGACAGACAGACACCGGTGCCTTGCGCACGCTGCAGCCGCAGCACGCCGACGAGGCTGCAGTGGTGCAGGCGCTGGGGGCGCGGCGGGCGGCCGCGATCCGCCTTTCCGCGCGCGATGCCACCGGTGTCGGGCTGGATGCCGCACAGTGGCAGGGGGCGCACGCGATTGCGGTGCCGCTGAACATGCGCGACGGCCAGCAGGTGGGCGCCATGCTGCTGTTGCGCAATGCGCCGCTGGAAGAGGCCCTCATCGGTTTTGTGGATGCCATGTCCGGGCTGGCCGCCGTATCGCTGGAAAACCAGCAGCTCATCAAGCTGCAGCGCGCCCTGTTCGACTCGTTCGTGCGTGTGATTGCGGCCGCAATCGATGCCAAGAGCGCCCATACCGGGGGTCATTGCAGCCGGGTGCCCGAGCTGGCCCGGATGCTCGCGCAGGCGGCCTGCGATGCCGGCGAGGGGCCGTATGCGGCTTTTCAGCTCGATGAGCAGGGCTGGGAAGCGCTGCACCTGGCGGCCTGGTTGCATGACTGCGGCAAGGTGACGACGCCCGAATATGTCATCGACAAGGCCACCAAACTGGAAACGCTGCATGACCGCATCCACGAGGTGCGCATGCGCTTCGAAGTGCTCAAGCGCGATGCGCGGATTGCCTGTCTGGAGGCGATTGCCAATGGCGCCGACCCCGGGCAGGCCGAAGCGCGTCTGCAGGCCGAATGGCAGGCGCTGGACGACGATTTTGCCTTTGTGGCCAGTTGCAACCAGGGCGCGGAGCGCATGTCGGACACGCAGCGTGCACGCCTGCAGGTCATTGCCCGGCGCAGTTGGCTGCGCACGCTGAGCGACCGCATCGGAATTTCCGCCGAAGAGCTGGCGCGCAAGGCCGTCAGCCCCGAGCCAGATCTGCCGGTGTTCGAACCGCTGCTTGCCGATCGTCCTGAGCATTGCCTGCCCCGCCGCGAGAGCGAGCGCTTTGGCCCGGGCAACCCCTGGGGTTTCAACATGCGCGTGCCGGAGTGGTTGTATGACCGTGGCGAGCTGCACTGTCTGGGGGTGGAGCGCGGTACGCTGACCGGTGAGGAGCGTTACAAGATCAACGAACACATCGTGCAGACCGAGATCATGCTGCGCCAGCTCATCTACCCGCGCCATCTGCGCAATGTGCCGGAGATCGCGGCCGGCCATCATGAAAAGATGGATGGCAGCGGCTACCCGAAGGGGCTTACCCGCGAGCAGATGAGCCCGCTGGCGCGAATGATGGCGATTGCCGACATTTTCGAGGCCTTGACGGCCAGCGACCGGCCCTACAAGCGCGGCAAGAAGCTGTCCGAAGCCCTGGCAATCATGGCCAGAATGCGCGATGAGCGTCATGTCGACGATGAGCTTTTCGCGTTGTTCGTCACTTCGCGGGTGTATCTCGACTATGCCCGGCGCTTCATGTCGCCGGAGCAGATCGACGAGGTGGACGAGGCCGCGTTGTTGCGGAGGGCCTGACGCTCCCGCTGCAACGCTCCGCCTCAGGGCTGGGGCACGGTATGGGTCGGAAGCGGGGACGGCGCCGGAGCTGTATTGCCGCTTGCTTCGCAGACCTGGTTGCGGCCCCCATGCTTGGCTGCGTAGAGCGCCTTGTCGGCCAGCTGGATCAGGTGAGTGGGCGTGTCCAGGCGTGTGCCCGGGCAGCTGGCCACGCCAATGCTCAGGGTGAAACTGACCTTGCCCGGCGTGCCGTCGGCACGGGGCACCTGCAGTTCGGCGCAGTCCTGACGCACCCGTTCCGCGATGCGCAGGGCTTCGTCACGCTCCACACCGGGCAGCAACAGGGTGAACTCCTCGCCGCCGTAGCGTGAGGCGAGTTCGTCTGCCCGCTGCGAGTAGTGTTGCAGCACGTGTGCAAGGCTGCGCAGGCAGTTGTCACCGGTCAGGTGGCCATAGGTGTCGTTGAGCCGCTTGAAATGATCGATGTCGAGCATCATCAGGGTCAGCCAGCTGCCATGGCGGCGGGCGCGGTGGATGGCCTGCAAGAGCGCGTCGTCGAAATGCCCGCGATTGGCCAGGCCGGTGAGGCCGTCCTGCTCCGAGCGTTTCTGCAATTCGCTGTTGGCGCTGCGCAGCTCTTCGGTGAGGGTGGCGTAGTCCTCGACTGCGTGGCGAATCATGTCCAGCTCGATGAACAGCGCAGCCGGCAGCCTGACCTTGCCGCCCCCCTGTCGGTGTATTGCGTGCAGCCCCTCGACCGCCTGCTGGATCGGACGCAGCACGAGCACATGCAGCGCCCACAGCGCGAGCAGCGAGGTGATTGCGATGGTGAGGATCAGGCCGTGGATGTAGCGGCTGATCGAACCGGCATCCTCGGCGGTGCGGGCGGACAACTCCTTCACCTTGAGCGCGGCATCCACGCTCAGATGGTCGGCCATCCGTTCATAGTGCTCGTTACCCCGGGAGAGCAGGCTGGCAGCGCGTTGGCTTAGCGCCTCATGCAGGGTGAGCAGTTCGGCCAGGGTGTCCATGCGGATCATCGCTGCCTGAAGATTGGCGGCCTGAGTGGTGCTACCGGCCAGTGGTTGCAGTTGGTCGAGCTGGGTGTGCAGCACCGCGAGCTGGCTGCGTACTTCCCCGGCAGGCGTGGGCAAGGGGCCTAGCCCGTGCAAACGTCCGCTGATGTAGCCCCAGGTGTGGTTCAACGCGCGCAGGCTGCCGGCCAGGCCGTTGCCGTGGCCGGCCTCACCACTGCCGGCCACGGCCGCCAGGTCGAGCGTTCTGACCAGCCCATGCATTTCAGCGAGCAGCTCGCCCTGTTCCGTGCGGATGTTCTCGATCTCGCGGACGATACCGAGCAATGCCAGGGTTTCACCTTCGAGAAAACGGTCGTTCTCGAAGGTGAAACCCTGGATCAGTACCTGGGCCCGTAGCCGGAGGTTACGCGCGATGCGGGCGTCGTCGGCCCAGTACAGGGTGTTCAGGTAATTGCCGAGCGTTTCCACCTTCACCGCATGGCGGTGGTTGTCCATGATGGTGGGCAGGTAATGGTGGTAGGTGGCTTCGGAGCTGGCCGCGATTTCGGTCAGGCGCGGCAGCACCAGGCCGGAAATGAGCGCCAGAAAGCAGATCATGGCCAGCACACTGGCAGAAATCGTCATCGCCAGCCCCGGCTGGAAGCGCCGTTCAGGTCTGGGTGGAGGGCTGGATCCGGTCATGGCGGCCAGGGCATCGAATCAATACACGCTGAACGGCAGGTGCTTGCGGTTGATCTGGTCGTAACGGCCGCTCAGCCTCAGGCTGGTCAGGGCTTCGTTGATCCGCGCAAGCAGGGCGTGATTGTGCTTGCGCACGGCAATGCGCGCTTCGGCCTTGAGCATTTCGCTGGCAACCGGATCGCCGACATAGTCGAAGCCCCGGCCGTCGGGGCTTTCCAGGAAATCCAGCAGGTGAATGGTGTCGGAAAGGATCAACTCGGCTTCGCCCTGCTTGAGCAGTTCGAGAGCCTGTGCGGTGTCGTCGGCGAGCAGCAGCGTGCTTGCCGGGTAGTTGGCCTGCAGGAAGTCGGCCTGTATCGTGCCCCGTCCGGTGGCAATGCGGCGCCCCGCCAGGGCTTCGGGGGACGTCACGGTGAATCGTCCGCTACGGCTGGCAAACACCGAATGGGTGCGGTAGTAATGATCGGAAAAGTCCACCCGGAGGGCTCGTTCGTCGGTGTGGGCCATGCTGGCCACCACCATGTCGAAGCGCCCGGCCTCCAGGCCGGGGATCAGGCTCTCCCAAGGGGCGGCCTGCACTTGACAGGCCACCTTCATTTCCGCGCACAGCGCATGGGCAATGTCGACATCGAAACCGGCCAACTCACCGTGTTCGTCGATATAACTGAAGGGTGCATAGCTTCCCTCGGTGGCCACGGTGAGCGATTCGCTGTGTACCGGCAGGGCGAAAATGCACGACAGAAGTAACATGCCGTGTAAAAGGATTGATCGCGCGTGCATGTTTCGTGATGTAATGATGGTCAGCCAGACGGTATGTGGCAGGTCATTGACCCGAGTCTCACGCACAAGGATACTCTGCCGGGCACGTTTGCGGCGGGTTTTCACAAGAACAATTCAGAACAATTCTTTCCTGTTCATGCGGGTACGGGCTTCGGCCTCTGGCATGCGTTCATGGAGATCATCTTGGTAGCGAGAGTTTCTTTGATCCTGGCCTTGCTGGCCGCTTCGCTCGGTTCCGCTGGTGCAGCAGGGCTGTCCAGCCAGACGGTGCAGCAAGGATGGCCTGCGTCGGTGCTGCTGGCGCAAGCCGAGGCCGCCGATGAAACAGCGCCTGAAACCTCAGGTGCTCATCACATGGCCGAGGACGATGGTCAGGGATTGCGCCTGCCCCTGCTGGAGACGGCCCGCGAGAAAGTCTACAACGCCACTGAATGGGCTGCGCGTGGCATTGACAGCTGGTTTGGCGACAAACCTTTTGAGGACGGTGGCCGGATCTCTCAAGGCCGCCTCGGTCTGCGTACCCTGTGGCGGCAGGACAATGGCTTCGATTTCAACCTGCGTTTCCGGGTGCGCATGGAGTTGCCCAATGCGCGCGACCGTGCCTACCTGATCATCGGGCGCGAGAACGAGCGCGAGCTGGTTACCGACAAGCCCGACGCTTTTTCGCGCCAGCAGCAGCTTCTGTCCGAAGACCGCAACCAGGATGACACCTTCTTTGCCGGGCTGGGCGTGGCCCTGCGCGACTCCATCGATCTTCGCGTGGGCGTGCGGGGGGGCTACAAGATTTACACCCAGGCCCGTTATACCAAGGAGTGGATGCTGTCCGAGCGTGACCGCACCGAATTCCGGGAAACGATCTTCTGGACGGTCAGCGAAGGTTTCGGCTCGACCACCTCATTCGATTACGAGCATTTCTATTCCCCTTCTCTGGCCTTCCGCTGGCTGAACTCCGGAACCGTGTCCGAGAAAACCGACGGTTTTGCCTGGTCGAGCAGTGCGGGCATGTACAAGGCTTTCGGCGATGACAAACTGTTGTCGGCGGAGGCCTTGGTCAATGGTGAAACCGGGATCGGCGTCGGTGTGCGCGAGTATGGTGTGCGCATCAAGTGGCAGCAACCGGTGTATCGTGACTGGCTGATCGGGGAGCTTGTCTTCGGTCACTTCTGGCCGCGCAAGGACGAGTACAGCGAGCGGGACTCCAGTTGGGCGATTGGCGGCGGACTGGAGATGCGCTTCTGAGAAGGTACTTTTCAGATCGCAAGTGATTGTTTGAAGGACAGTTTTCCTGTCCGACAAACATCCGGAGGCTAGGATTTCGCGCTGCAACAGCGTAAAATCCCGGCCTTCGCTGTTTTTTGTCTCCTTTCGCACCCGAGGTGCGCACGCGCCATGCTCTATCCCACCCGTTTTGACGTCATTGTGGTTGGCGGCGGTCACGCCGGCACCGAAGCCGCGCTGGCCGCTGCGCGCATGGGCGTTCGCACCCTGCTGCTCAGCCACAATATCGAGACACTGGGGGCGATGAGCTGCAACCCGTCCATCGGCGGCATCGGCAAGGGCCATCTGGTGAAGGAGGTCGATGCGCTGGGCGGGGCCATGGCGGCCGCTACCGACGAGGCCGGCATCCAGTTCCGCATCCTGAACGCCTCCAAAGGCCCTGCCGTGCGTGCCACCCGCGCCCAGGCCGACCGGGTGCTGTACAAGGCGGCGATTCGCAGGCGGCTGGAAAATCAGGCCAACCTCACCCTGTTCCAGCAGGCCGTCGATGACCTGACCGTGTCGGGCAACCGTGTCACTGGCGTCATCACCCAACTCGGCATCCGCTTCGAGGCGCCCACCGTCGTGTTGACGGCGGGCACTTTCCTGAACGGTCTGATCCATGTCGGCCTGGAAAGCCATGCAGCGGGCCGCGCGGGCGATCCGCCGTCGATTTCGCTCGGCCGCCGCCTGAAGGAGCTGGCCCTGCCGCAGGGCCGTCTGAAGACCGGCACGCCACCGCGCATCGATGGCCGCACGGTGGATTATTCGGTGATGCAGGAGCAGCCCGGGGACGATCCGGTGCCGGTGTTCAGCTTCCTCGGTTCGGCCGGGCAGCATCCCCGGCAGCTGCCGTGCTGGATCACCCAGACCAACGAGCGCACCCACGACATCATTCGCGCCAACCTCGACCGCTCGCCGATGTACTCCGGTGTCATCGAGGGGGTGGGGCCGCGCTACTGCCCCTCCATCGAGGACAAGATCCACCGCTTTGCCGACAAGAACAGCCATAACGTCTTTCTTGAACCGGAAGGGCTGGATACCCACGAGCTATATCCGAACGGAATTTCCACCTCGCTGCCCTTCGATGTGCAGCTCGAAGTCGTGCGCTCCATCCGGGGCATGGAGCAGGCCCACATCCTGCGCCCGGGGTATGCCATCGAGTACGATTACTTCGATCCGCGCAACCTCCGCTCATCGCTCGAAACCAAGACATTCGAGGGCCTGTTCTTTGCCGGTCAGATCAACGGCACCACCGGATATGAGGAAGCTGCCGCGCAGGGCCTGCTGGCGGGCGCCAATGCGGCGCTGCAGGTGCTGGGCCGCGAAGCCTGGTGTCCGCGTCGCGATCAGGCCTATCTCGGTGTGCTGGTCGACGATCTGATCACGCGTGGTGTGGCCGAACCCTACCGCATGTTCACTTCACGCGCCGAATATCGCCTGCAATTGCGCGAAGACAATGCCGACCTGCGTCTGACCGAAGCCGGCCGGGCGCTGGGGCTGGTGGATGATGTCCGCTGGGCCGCATTCTGCGAGAAACGCGAGATGATCGAGCGCGAAACGGCCCGCTTGCGTGCCACCTGGGCGCACCCCGAGAGCGTGCCTGCGGCCGAGGCCGAGCGTGTGCTGGGCAAGGCGCTGGAGCGTGAATACCGCTTCTTCGACCTGCTGCGACGCCCGCAGACCCGTTACGCGGAGTTGATGACCCTGCCCGGTGCGCCCGGTGCGCCCGATGCGCCGCTGGTCGATGCACAGGTCATCGAGCAGATCGAGATTGCCGCCAAATATCAGGGCTACATCGACCGTCAGCAGGACGAAGTGGCCCGCCAGCAGCAGGCCGAAGCCACCCGGCTGCCGCCCGACCTCGACTATGCCGAGGTGCGCGGTCTGTCCCGGGAAGTGCAGCAAAAGCTCAGCCAGCACCGTCCGGAAACCATCGGTCAGGCGGGGCGTATCCAGGGGGTGACCCCGGCGGCGATCTCGCTGCTGCTGGTCTGGCTCAAGCGGCGTGACCTGCAGTCGGCCGCCTCGCAACAACGGGATCCGGCATGAACGGCGCGCTCCTGGACGAGGGCCTGCAGGGGCTCGGGCTGGTTCTTCCGTCAGCGGTACGCGACAGGCTGCTGGCGTATGCTGGATTGCTGCTGAAGTGGAACCGGGTGTACAACCTCACGGCGATCCGCGATCCGCAGCAGGCCATTACACACCATCTGCTCGACTCGCTGGCGGTCGTGCCGCACCTGCAGGGGGTGACGCGTCTGCTCGATGTGGGCTCCGGCGGTGGCCTGCCCGGTATTCCGCTCGCCATCTGCCTGCCTGCCCTGCAGGTGCATTCGGTCGAAACGGTGGGCAAGAAAGCGAGCTTTCAGCAACAGGCGCGCATTGAGCTCGGGCTGGACAACTTCAGCGTGTCCGCCGCCCGGGTTGAAAACCTGCCCGCAGAACCGGGTTTCGACGGGGTGATTTCGCGGGCTTTCTCCAGCCTGGAAGACTTCACCCGCCTGACCCGCCACCTGCTCGTACCCGGTGGCCGCTGGTTCGCAATGAAGGGTTTGTATCCTGCGGATGAGCTGGCCGCCCTGCCACCCGACGTCCGGCTGCTCGAACGCATCCGGCTGACGGTGCCGGGGCTCGAGGCCGAGCGTAACTTATTGATCCTGGGAAGCGACTGAATGGCCCGAATTTTCTGTGTTGCCAATCAAAAAGGCGGGGTCGGCAAGACCACCACCTGCGTCAATCTGGCTGCCGCGCTGCACAAGGCCGGCCAGCGCACGCTGCTGGTCGATCTAGACCCGCAGGGCAATGCGACCATGGGCAGTGGCATCGACAAGCATGCACTGACGCGTACGGTGTATCACCAACTGGTCGGGCTGGCGGACCTGCCCATCGTGCGCCAGACCTCACCCTCCGGGTACTACGACGTGCTGCCGGCCAATCGCGACCTGGCTGGCGCCGAGGTGGAACTGGTGGGGCTGGAGCGGCGTGAGCACCGGCTCGGCGACAGCCTGTCGCGCTTTCACGACGATTATGATTTCGTGCTGGTGGACTGCCCGCCCTCCCTCTCCATGCTCACCCTCAACGGCCTGTGTGCCGCCGATGGCGTGATCATCCCGATGCAATGCGAGTATTATGCGCTGGAGGGCCTGTCCGACCTGGTGAATACCATCAAGAAAGTGCATGCCAACCTCAACGGCAAGCTGAAGATCATCGGCCTGCTGCGCGTGATGTTCGACACCCGGGTGACCCTGCAGCAACAGGTCTCCGCCCAACTGGAGAGCCACTTCGAGAACAAGGTCTTCCACGCCATCGTGCCCCGCAACGTGCGCCTGGCCGAAGCGCCCAGTCATGGCATGCCGGGGGTGGTGTTCGATCCCGCTTCCAAGGGTGCGCAGGCGTACATGAACTTCGCGCATGAAATGATTGAACGGGTCAAGGAACTGTGATCCCCATTGCCGTGCCCCTAACTGCCACTGCGGACGCCTCCTCATGACACCTCCCAAACTCAAGGGCCTGGGCCGTGGCCTGGACGCCCTGCTGGCCGGCAACCGCGAGCAGGAACCCGAAAAGGGAGAGCTGCAGGCCCTGCATGTCGACAGCCTGCAGGCCGGGCGTTATCAGCCCCGCACCCGCATGGACCCGGGTTCGCTCGAAGAGCTGGCCGCCTCGATCAAGACCCAGGGCCTGATGCAACCGATCCTGGTGCGTCCGCTGGGCAATGCACGTCACGAAATCATCGCCGGAGAACGGCGCTGGCGGGCAGCCAGCATTGCCGGCCTGGACAAGGTGCCCTGCCTGGTGCGGGACATTCCCGACGAAGCCGCGCTGGCGATGTCGCTGATCGAGAACATCCAGCGCGAAAACCTCAATCCGCTCGAAGAGGCTGCGGGCATTCAACGCCTGGTCGATGAGTTCGGCATGACCCACCAGCAGGCAGCCGACGCCGTCGGCCGCTCGCGCTCGGCGGCCAGCAACCTGCTGCGACTGCTGCAGTTGGCCGAGCCGGTGCAGGAACTGCTCATGGCGGGAGATATCGACATGGGCCATGCCCGTGCCCTGCTGCCCCTCGATCCGGCCAGCCAGATACAGGTCGCCAACCAGATTGCCGCGCGCGATGTATCGGTGCGCGAGGCCGAGCGGATGGTGCAGGCGATTCTCAAGCCCCGTGAGCCGCGCCCCGAGCAGGTGCCCGACCGCGATCTGCTGCGCCTGCAGGAAGAGCTGGCCGACAGCCTGGGGGCCAGCGTGCGCATCAAGGCCAATCGCAAGGGCACCGGAGAGGTGAGCATCCGCTTTGCCAGCCTTGACCAGCTCGACGGCTTGCTCGCCCGCTTCCGTTGAAACCCTGTCGTCATTGCTGCGTTGCGCAAGCGCACATCGCCGCCTCCGACCAGGCAATCGTCCGACGGAAAGATGCAGAAAACCGAATCAGGACTCGACTATCGGAATACTCTTCTATAAGATGCAGGACTCGGGGTCGGTGTGTTTGCTGCGATGCAATGTCAATTTGACTTTGTCGCGGTTAACCCCTACCATTCCCGGAATTTCAAGGTAGTCGGCGCACCGGTAAGCGCGACCGCAGATCCATGTACAGAATGGTATTGCTGCAGCTGGGTGCAACTCTCGTCGCAACGGTCTTGGCGGCCGTTTTTTTTGGCGTCAGGGGGGCTGTGTCGGCTGGCTTGGCCGGGTTGGCGTGTGTGATACCCAACGCTCTCTTCGCCTTACGCCTGTCAATGGCGTCGCAGAGAACGGGGGTCCCGCCAGCTTCGGCCTTTTTCGTGGGCGAAATAGTGAAAGTCGCCGCGATCGTGGGATTACTGGTGCTGATCAAGGTTCAGTACGAAGACCTTCACTGGGGGGCTTTGTTTCTGGGGCTTGTTCTGGCGCTCAAGGCGAATTTGTTTGCATTTTTGGTGAAGACATAAAAATGGCTGGAAACGCTCCCACTGCATCTGAGTACGTAACTCACCACTTGGCCAACCTGAACCAGACTGGCCATCCTCAGGAAAACATCATCGACTGGGGTTATATCAACCTCGATTCGGTGTTCTGGTCGTTTGGCCTGGGGATTCTCACTGTCTATATTCTCTGGCGTGCTTCCAGTCGTGCCACGTCCGGCGTGCCTGGTCGCTTCCAGGGTTTCGTCGAGTTGATGGTCGAAATGGTGGCAGACCAGGCCAAGGGCATCGTGCATAGCGCCGAGTCGCGCAAGTTCGTCGCCCCGCTCGCACTCACCGTGTTCGTGTGGGTGTTCCTGATGAACTTCATGGACTTGATTCCGGTCGATCTCATCCCGATGCTGTGGGGCGGCGCCCTCACCGCCATGGGCTTCGTCGATAGCCCGGGCGAAGCCTACATGCGTGTCGTGCCCACCGCAGACATCAACGTGCCGCTGGGCATGTCCATCTCGGTGCTGATGATGTGCGTCTATTACAACATCAAGATCAAGGGCTTCAGCGGCTGGATGCATGAGCTCTTCACTGCACCCTTCGGCGCTCACCCGGTGCTGTGGCCGGTCAACTTCGTCATGCAGATGATCGAATTCCTGGCCAAGACGGTGTCCCACGGTTTGCGACTGTTCGGCAACCTGTTCGCCGGCGAGCTGATCTTCATCCTGATCGCGCTGATGGGCGGTACCGCCACCGTATTCGGTTTCCTCGGGCATGTGATTGCCGGTTCGATCTGGGCAATCTTCCACATCCTGATCATCGTGCTGCAGGCGTTCATCTTCATGATGCTGACCCTGGTGTATGTCGGTCAGGCGCACGAAGGTCACTGATTTCTGATACGTTTCACCCTCTTGTCTCTTTTTTTAACTTAGTTACTTTTACTTTACAAAAGGAGTTGTCATGGAACACGTTCTCGGTTTTGTTGCTCTGGCTGCCGGTCTGATCATCGGTATGGGTGCCATCGGTGCATGTATCGGTATCGGCATCATGGGTTCCAAGTACCTCGAAGCATCCGCCCGTCAGCCTGAGCTGATGAACGCCCTGCAGACCAAGATGTTCCTGCTGGCCGGCCTGATCGATGCCGCATTCCTGATCGGTGTCGGTATCGCCATGATGTTCGCATTCGCCAACCCGTTCGTGCTCTGATCGGTTCCGACCATTAACTCGAACGAGGGCCTCTAACAGTGAATTTGAACGCAACCCTGATAGCCCAGATCGTTGTGTTCTTCATTCTCGGCTGGTTCACGATGAAATTCGTGTGGCCGCCGATCGTGAAGGCACTCGATGACCGCGCGAAGAAAATCGCCGACGGGCTGGCAGCTGCGGACAAAGCCAAGGCCGATCTCTCGCTTGCCGAGAAGAAAGTTGTCGAGGAAATGCGCAAGGCCCGCGAATCTGCGGGTGAAGTGCGCACGGTAGCCGAAAAGCAGGCCGCCAAGATCCTTGAGGACGCACGTGCCGAAGCTGGCCGCATCATCGCAAAAGCCCGTGAGGCTGCGGAAGGCGAAGCCGCCGTCGCAGCGCAGCGCGCCAAGGAAGACCTGCGTGATCAGGTCGCGCAACTGGCCGTCGCCGGCGCAGAGAAAATTCTGCGTCGCGAGATCGATGCCAAGGTGCACGCCGAACTGCTCGCAAACCTGAAACAGGAACTCTGAAGCCATGGCCGAGAACGTCACCATCGCCCGCCCTTACGCTGACGCTGCCTTTGCGCTGGCATCCGGGGCCGATGCGCTGGCGCCCTGGTCGGAAGCACTGGATCGACTGGCCGCCATTGCGGCGGACCCGTCGATGCAGGCCTGCATCAGCGACCCCAATCTGTCGCAGGACCAGCTCTACAAGCTGGTCCTCGACGTCGCTGGCAAAGGCCTGAAAGCCGAACAGAAGAATTTCGTTCGCGTTCTCGTCGAGAACGACCGTCTGCAGGTGCTTCCAGAGATCCGCGATCTGTTCATCAACAAGAAGAACGGACATGAAGGCGTCAAGGAGGCAGATATTGCCTCCGCTTTTCCGCTTGACGAAGCAACCCTGGCAAGCCTCACAAAAGATCTTGAAGCCCGTTTCAAAGCCAAGATCAATGTGAAGGTCCGCCTCGCCCCGGAGCTGATCGGGGGGGTTCGCATCGCCGTCGGCGATGAAGTCATCGACGCCTCTGTACGCGGCAAGCTCGCAAACATGGCAGCTGCGCTAAAGAACTAGGAGCATATACATGCAACTCAATCCCTCTGAAATCAGTGATCTGATTAAGAGCCGGATCCAGAACCTGCAACTGTCCGCCGCTTCGAAGAACGAAGGGACGGTTGTGTCGGTTACGGATGGCATCACCCGTCTGCACGGTCTGACCGACGTCATGCAGGGCGAGATGCTCGAATTCCCCGGCGACACGTTTGGTCTCGCGCTGAACCTCGAGCGTGACTCGGTTGGTGCGGTCATCCTGGGTGACTACGAGCACATCACCGAAGGCGACACCGTCAAGGCTACCGGTCGCATTCTGGAAGTGCCGGTCGGCCCCGAACTGCTGGGCCGCGTGGTCAACGCCCTGGGTCAGCCGATCGACGGCAAGGGCCCGATCAACGCCAAGCTCACCGACAAGATCGAAAAGGTCGCGCCGGGCGTGATCGCCCGTCAGTCCGTTTCCCAGCCGGTGCAGACCGGTCTGAAGTCGGTCGACTCCATGGTGCCGATCGGCCGTGGCCAGCGCGAGCTGATCATCGGCGACCGCGGCACCGGCAAGACCGCGGTCGGGGTCGACGCGATCATCAACCAGCGTGGCGGCGACGTCGTCTGCATCTACGTCGCGGTCGGCCAGAAGGCCTCGACCGTCGCCCAGGTGGTCGAGAAGCTCCGGGACGCGGGCGCGATGGAGTACACGATCGTCGTGTCGGCACCCGCCCAGGAGGCCGCGCCGATCAAGTGGATGGCGCCGTTCGCCGGGGCCGCGATGGGCGAGCACTTCCTCTACAACGGCCGGCACGCACTCGTCATCTACGACGACCTCACGAAGCACGCCGACGCCTATCGGCAGCTCTCGCTGCTGCTGCGCCGGCCGCCGGGTCGCGAGGCGTTCCCGGGCGACGTCTTCTACCTGCACTCCCGGCTGCTCGAGCGCGCCTGCAAGCTCTCGGACGAGCTCGGCGGCGGGTCGCTCACGGCGCTGCCGGTGATCGAGACGCAGGCGGGCGACGTGTCGGCGTACATCCCGACGAACGTGATCTCGATCACCGACGGGCAGATCTTCCTCGAGTCGAGCCTCTTCTACTCGGGCATCCGGCCGGCGATCAACGTCGGCATCTCGGTCTCGCGGGTGGGCGGCAACGCCCAGACGAAGGCGATGAAGAAGGTCGCCGGCCGTCTGCGGCTCGACCTCGCCCAGTACCGCGAGCTCGAGGCCTTCGCGCAGTTCGGCTCGGAGCTCGACGCTTCGACGCAGCAGGCGCTCTCGCGCGGTGAGCGGATGGTGGCGACGCTCAACCAGCCGCAGTACCAGCCGTGGCCGATGGAGGAGCAGGTGGTCGCGATCTACGCGGGCATCCACGGGTACCTCGACCGCGTGCCCGTCGGGCAGGTGCCGCGCTTCCAGGAGGAGCTGCGCGAGACGCTGCGCGCCGAAGGCGCCGTCTACCAGGCGATCCGCGAGTCGAACGACCTCTCGGACGACACGACGGCGGCCCTCGAGGCGGCCCTGACGCGGTTCGTCGAGTCCTTCAACGTCGAGGAGGAGAAGGGCCTGGTGTAGACCGCCGGGCGGGCACGCTCCGCCCCCACGGGCCTCGCGGCAGACATGGCATCCGTTCAGGACTACAAGCGGCGCATCCGGTCGGTGCGCAACACGCGGAAGATCACCCGCGCGATGGAGCTCGTCGCGGCTGCGAAGCTGCGCCGCGCCCAGGCGCGGATCGAGGCGATGCGGCCGTACGCCGACACGATGCGCGAGCTGATCGCAGGGGTGGGCCGCGCGTCCGGCTCCGTCCGGGGCCTGCCGCTGCTCCAGCA
>WPCH01013293.1_pt1 | contig 88152 bp, 101 predicted proteins | sample 5399881 | NCBI WGS metagenome assembly WPCH01 (sample SAMN12869468, study PRJNA574797) | sludge metagenome | isolation source: wastewater treatment of pH5 | place: China:Beijing | collected 2019-05-20 | reverse complement strand
TGGGTATTCGGATTTTATGGTGGAAAAGGGCTTATAAATCACCCTTCTCCAAATTCTTAATAAGTGTGGAAAAATCGACACCAAAGTTGTCTGTAATGTTATGATCATTCACTTCATACCAATTGAAATTATCGTGTAACATAGCTTTATTGAAAGCACTTGAATTAAATCGTGGCTTACGCCTTTTATGGAGCTTCTCATTGAAAAGGATTTTGGCTCGTAAGGCATCAAACGAGTAACCTCTACCCGTTCGCTCTACCTGCCTAATAATGCTGTTAATTGACTCCGTATAAGCGTTAGTGAGCCTTTTATCAAAGTAGTTGAATATTTCGACATGCCAGTTGTCTACGGCTCTCACGAGGTCTTTATATGCATCTTTAGAGTTACTGGACATACAACGGTGTCTCCATTGACTATAACGAAGACGACCTTCATCTGAATCAGGAGTATCCCATATCCAGTAAAACTCTTCTTTGAGTTCATAGGCTTCTTTTAAGGCAGGAAGATTACCTAACCAAGTCTCTAAGAGGAATGATTCACGTTCATTTAGATCGTGTTTACGCTTTAGAAGGATAAACCTTTCACGCATAAGGGTACGTCTTTCTTTTTGGCTCATATGAGCTTTCAAAGACTTTCTGACGTTATCTAAGGCTTGATTAGCCATTCTAACTACATGAAACTTATCTACGACCACTTTAGCGTGTGGAAGGATAGTGTTCACTGCGTCTTTGTAGGGCTTCCACATATCCATTGTGACGTACTCAATATAAGTCCTGTCACTAATTTCTGAAAGACGTTGGATGACTGTTTCCTTGTTACGGTTAGGCTTGATGTCATAAATAGTCCTGCGTTCAATATTAGTCAATACAAGCCGAGGTCTTCGGATAATATGTATCTCGTCTATCCCAAGCCACTTAGGAGTTTCAAACTGGTATTCACGTTCTTTGAGTGCCACATAGTCCTTAAAAACGTTCCTAATAGTTTTCTCGTCAACGCCAACGCTTTCTGCGACTTCTACAAAGGTCTTATACATGGATTGCTCTTGAATAGACTTTAAAAGCCTTTTGGTCATACTACGCTTTTCATCTACAGATACTAGGCGTTCCCAGAAGGTAGATCCGCATTCACGACACTTGTATCGTCTACGGTTCAATTGTAAGCCCACTCGCTTTAAACGAATGGGCAAATCCATAATTAGTTGATTTCTTGAACTGTGTTTGTACAACTTGTCAAAACCACATTCAGGACAACGTTCAGGTGGTCCGACTGCTTCAACTTTAAACATCATATCGGTTTCATTTTCTTGTGGTGATTCTATTGTTTTAATGTCTGGTAGGGATAATAAGTCTGACATATTGTTCATCCTTTATTACTCTGCGGTGTTAAGGTATCAAATATAGATTTGATGTCGAAATCATCAGTGTTAAATTATTTTTGTGACCACAAATGCACTTAGAAAATCCCTTAAAGCATTTATATAATGGGTGATCGCAAAATAGTGTATGAAATCCTTTTGTAGACTTTGCTAAACTACTGCACACTTTAGTACAGTATTAGCTGGTTCACTTGAATAGGGAATTGTAAAAAAAGTTCCCTTAGACTGCACAACAAGATAATTTTGATACATCTTTATCAAATGTAAGTGCAGCTAATTTTAATCCTTCTGCCATTGTTAAATATGGTGCAAGGCTGTCTTTTAAATCCTCGACTGTTAATCCAAACTTAACGGCTAATGTCGCCGCATATATCACATCTCCTGCATTTTCAGATACGATATGAACCCCTAGTAATTTTGAAGTTTTTGCATCGGCAACAAGCTTAAAAACGCCTGTTGTTTCACGATTTACTATTGCTCTTGGAACTGCATCTAAAGGCAATACAGATTTTTTTACTTCATAGCCTTTTTCTTTTGCTTGTTCTTCTGTTAAACCAACCGTTGCAATCGAAGGATTTGTAAAAATTACGCCAGGAACAACGGATAAATCTAATTTTTTATTTAATCCGCCAATCGCATTATCGGCAACAATTCCACCTTCATATGATGCTACATAAACGAATTGAGGTCCTAATGTTACATCGCCTGCAGCATAAATCTTTTCATTACTTGTCCTAGCGTAGTCATTTATCAGGATTTCTTTTCGTTTTCCAACTTCAACCCCTGCGGCACTTAATTTCAAAGCATCTGTATTTGGTTTTCTTCCTGTTGCAACAAGTAACTGCTCTGATTCCACCACTTTTTTCTTACCATCTACTGTTACATGAACCTTTTTGATTTGCCCCTCTTGTTCTACACGCTCAAAAGTTGCCCCTTTTACAAGGTTAATACCTTGTTCAATTAACGCTTTTTCTACGGCTTCTGAAATTTCTTGATCATATTCTTTTAAAAGTCGCTCACTTCTTTGCATAAGCGTGACTTCTGAACCTAAATTATGAAACAATTGCCCAAGTTCCATTCCGATATATCCTGAACCAATAACCGTTAATCGTTTTGGTACCGTTTTTAATTCAAGTAATGTTGTACTTGTTAGATAATCCACTTTTTCAAGTCCTGAAATCGGCGGTAAGGAAGGAGAAACGCCCGTTGCAATTAAGAAACGCTTTGCAGAAAGTTTCTTCCCGTTAACTTCAACTGTATTTTCATCAACAAATATTGCTTCACCTTCAATTAACTCAAAGCCATATTCATCAATTAAATTGACATATTTTTGATTCCGAAGTTCGCTTACTAACTCATCTTTATGCTTTACTAAAGGAGCTAATTCCACTTTTCCAGCAGATGTTTGTAAACCTATAAATGGGTTGACTTTTGCCAAATGATTGATTTCCCCAGCTCTAAGAAGTGTTTTTGATGGCACACAACCAATATTTACACATGTTCCCCCAACGGTTCCACGCTCAATCATAGCTACTTTTGCCCCATATTCAACCGATTTAATCGCAGCCGAAAAAGCAGCCCCGCCAGAACCAATGATAAGTAAGTCATAGTCTCCCTCATCACCTAAAACTATTTTTTCTTCAGATTGTACTTCTTCTATTTCTCCAGGCTGGTATTTTGCTTCATCAATTGCCTTTTTTGCACTTTCCACCCCAATATCATCGGGTAATTCAAATACTGCTTCACCACGACGAAAACTAGCTTCAATGTTCTTAGCTCCCACATTTTCAAGTGCTACGGCTACATGTTCTTCACAACCTGTACAAGTCATTCCTTGAATATTTATCTTAAATTTATTCATTACCTCAACCTCCTGTTTTATCTTAAATTTTCCTATTTCCTTATTTCATACCCTAAATCAGTAATTATTTCTTCAATTTCTTCTAAACTAGTTTTCGATTTATCAAATGTAAGTTGGGTTTCTCCTGATCCTTCAACTTCTATATCTTGAATACCCTCTAAATTAGAAACGGCGGAACTCACCGTAAAAGCGCAAGATACTCAAGTAAAACCATCTATTTTAAACGAAACAGATTCTAAGTTTTCTGATGGAACCTCACTTGTTTTTGAACCTTCTTCAACTGCTTTTTGACCACACCCAGAAAGGACAACAACCAATCCAAATATAATGAATAGATATATTAAATATTTCATCATGCCTTATATCCCCTGACTGAACAATGTATAGATAAGCATTACCCCAGAAACGATTGTACTAACCCATAACAACTTCTTCGTTTTCTTTGAACTATTTTTTTGTTTCCATACAAGTAAATGAGCAAAAGAAAGCATAACAACAGTGATAACAATAAACCAAATTCGATATGGCGCAAACGTAACGGCAAGTGTTCCAGCTAAACCACTTAGACCAAGTGGTATTAAGATCGCTAAGCCAATTCAACAAAGACTTGCTAAAAAAGCTGAAAACATCGAAGCAATTGCAACAACTCTTTCTTTCATTTTTTACATCTTCTTATTTTTATGTGATTTTTCATATTTAGAATAAGCATAAAAAGTTAAACCAAGAAAAACAGCTAAAACAGGAATCAGAACAAAATCTAAATAGCCTGTTATTGCACCTAATCCAAGCGTACCTAATAAAATAACTAAAATAGGTGTAGCACAACCTAACAAAACCAAAAATGTACCTATAAGCCCTGCAATAAAGGTCTTTTTATATTTCATTTCAAAATTCCTTTCATTCTTCCTCAATTAGGGTTTCAATTATCGGACAAGCATGTAAACTTTTTTCATTTGGACATCGTTGTTTTAAGTCGTCTAACATAGTTTCAATTCGTTTTAAATCCTCTATTTGTTTTTGAACTTCCTTTTGTTTTTTAGAAACAAATTCGAACATATCTTGACAACGAACTTCATCTTTATCTACAACACCAAATAATTTATAAATCTCGTTTAAAGAAAATCCAAGTTCCTGTATTCGTTTAATAAACCCAACACGCTTAACGTCATCATATGAATATATCCGATAACCAGCTTCCGTTCGGTGAGGTTCTTGTAGTAAATTTTTTCGCTCGTAATATCTAATCGTTTCTTTATTAACGCCACTCTTTTCAGCAAATTCACTAATCAGATACTTCATTCTTTTCACCTCATGAATATTATAAACCGTGTACCATAGTACACGGTCAAGTAAATTGGACTATTTTATTTTTTCCCAACGTATCACTCGTATGTGATTGATACTTTTATAATACTATTGATTGTCCTAACATCCCACTAGAAAATCCGATTTAAACACCAGTTGTTTTTAAACTATTAAAAAAGTAATTCCACTATATATTCCGAAGACCCTTTATTTTTTAATGTCACAGTATCGGTAATTAACCCGATAGCTATACCCATGATGTTAGTAAACATAATAACTCGGACTGCTCCTAAAATTCCGTAAGCTTTAATCTTTCCATATTCATTCACTAACTTTTCAAGGTATTCTTGATCAAACAAACCTCGTTGATCAGCGACATGCTTACCAAATAGAACTCCAATAACTTCATTATTAGGGACATCATCTAACTCTCCAGCAAGTATTCTCTTGATCTCACTATTAGACATCCCAGCTTTAAGTGCTATTTTTGTATGTTGATAACTACATAATGAACATCCGTTAACTTGTGTTACAGACAACATAATTCGTTCAATAAATGGTTTGTTAATAACTTTTTCTGCTTTTGCCTTTTTTAAGTATGGCAACGTGTCCAATAAACATACCATAGCTCTGAAAAACTCACTTAGCTGATATATTTTTTTGTGGTACATCTTGTTCATCTAATCCCTACTTTCACAAAGATGATTATAAACGGTTCAATTAATCATTCCAACTCAAATGCATATACTTAACAACTAATCAATATTTTTCCTAGTAAAGAAAGAATTGTCTTTTTGATACAAGCACTAAGATATAAAAACCTTTGCTCATTATATTTAAGCAAAGGTTAATTTTACGACTTATTTATATGTAATATTCAGTAATACATTCTACCTTATTAGCCATTAAGGGCACGTAGAAACCACAATGTTTTTTCATAGTTTGCGACAAACTCTTCAAACATCATAACCACTGTGAAGTCACCAGCTTGATCAGCATCTTCACGAATTTCTTTTGCAAGTTCATTAAGTGCTGTCATATCCGCCATGATCACATCGACAACTTCATCAGTAGTAAACTTCTTAGACTCTACTTCTTTTAATGTAGCAAGTTTTAGATAATCTTGCATTCTTGCTAGTGGCATTTCACCTTTGATTTTGATAATTTCTGCAACATCATCAAATTGCTTAAACACTTCATCATACATGGCTTCGGTTCTTTCATGTAGTTGGAAAAATAGTTTGCCTTCCACATTCCAATGCATGTTGTGCAGTTTTTGATTCCAAACTGCTAAATTGGATAAATATATTTGTAATTTATTTAAGTATTTCATATAGACCTCCTATGTCTGTAGCTTAATTATATCATTTGTAAAGTGTAGATGGTGCGATATGCTTTGTCAATTAAGGAATATAAGTCGCAATTACTGTTGATCCAGCTGTAAAAGTAAGAGACTTGCATGAGTTTAATGCAATAAAATGATCTCCTGCTTTTGCAGCTTCACCATTAATTTCTCCATCACTTAAAAATCCTATAATCATAAACATATGGTTTTGTTGAATGGTTGTTTCTTCATCAATTTCAAATTTTTGAACCACAAAATGTTCAGATCGTAAAAACAAGGTATGTTTCATTGTTGAAGTGATAAGTCGTTGAGGAATTGCTTCTTTTTTCATGTCTGGAACCATAATAGAATGCAATGCTTGATCTAAATGTAACTCTCTTTTTTGTGTACCTTCCATACGTTCATAATCATAAATTCTATAAGCCACATTAGAGTTTTGCTCAATCTCATACACCATTGTTCCCGCTCCAACTGCATGAACTGTTCCTCCTGGCAAATAATAAAATTGATTTGGTCGTACACTAAATCGTTGTAACCAATCATATTGAGTTGGGTTATACAACGCTTGGGCTAATTCAGCTTTACTTTTGCATTTATGCCCAACAATAACTTCGCCAGAATCAGCGGTATCTAAAATTAACCAAGCCTCTGCTTTACCATGTGGTAATCCAAGGGATAGCGCATGTTGATCATTAGGGTGAACTTGTATACTTAAATCTTTGTTAGCATCAATAATTTTTACTAAAAGTGGAAACTCGTCATGATGACAATTACCAAACAATTCACGATTTTCTCGATAAACTTTTGATAATTTGAGTTGATCAAACTCTCCTCCTTCAATAACACAATCCCCTTCTTGATGAGCGGCAACGGCCCATACTTCTCCGGTTTTCATTGATGGAATATCAAATCCATATTTTTCTTTTAGTCGAGATCCTCCCCACATTTTCTCTTTAAATACAGGTGCAACTTTAATAATTGAACTCATCATCTTCCTCCTACGACTATTCTACCATTATTTATCAATGAAAAAACCCCTAAAGGGGTTAACTCCATTCTTTTATTTTAAGTCGTTCTTCCTCTACAATATAATTATGAAACAAATACATAAACAATTTCATATCATGTTTCATATAGTTGATCATTAAATACGTTAACTCTTCTTTTGTAAAGGAGCTTAAATAGTCAGCCACATTAAATGATTGCAGTTTTTTAAAATCTTCTGGTGACCATCCTTGTGGAACAGGTTTTGACGGATGTTTTTCTTTTAATCCTTCTTTATCTTGTAAATCATTAAGATTAAGTCTATCTTCTCGATGAAGTATTTCTAAAAAGGCACTCACTTGGTGTTTACAAAAACCAGCCTCTGAGTATGGGCAATCACACGAAGAAAATACAATACTATCATCTGGTGCAATATTAATAACAACATGATACTTGTTGTTTTCACCTTGTACATCAAAATAATACGTGTTATCGACTTGTTTTTCTAATGACGTACGACTCTCTTGATAATATCGAATTCCACGAAATAGGACTAATTTTCTTGTGTTTTTATAAAACCTTTTTAATGTTGTTTTCATTGTATCACCCTCTTTTTAATTATACACAAGTAACTTTAAAAATAAAAACAAAGGGCTCACCCCTTTGTTTATTTGACTTCAATTCTATTAACAACTTCTTCTTTTTGTTTTGTTGGAAGCTTAATTGCTAATACACCATCATTAAATTGAGCATCAATGTTTTCGTGATCGATGTTTGAAAAACGAATTTGGCGCATAAATTCAGAGCATTTACGAGTACGATAGTAGTATTTCTTCTCTTTGCTTTCTTCCTCTTCGTTGTGTTGCGCTTTTATTGTTAAAACATCATCACTAAAATCTACGCTAATTTCTTCCTTTTTATACCCTGGCAAATCAACTTCAACAAAATAATCTTCATCTTTTTGATAAACATCAATGTTTGTTGAATAGTCGATTCTTGGAAAAAAGAAATCATCATTGAAGAAGTCATCTAATAATGTGTTTGGTGTACGTTTTACTAAATTGTATCTCATTCTAATACCTCCTTTTTATTGATTAGCACTTGAATGAGTCGAGTGCCAACTTTCTACTCTTATTATAGCAAAAAAATTAGCACTGTCAACTATTGAGTGCTAATTTTTCGCATTTTTTTCTATTTTTTAAAAACTCTTGTATTTATATCCTTTTTTTCAATGTCTTTTATCTTTTGGTTTGCTTTCCCAAATGGCATTTGTGCTATGATCTTATACTTTCTATCAAGATTATAATGCTCATAAATAAAATCATCAATTAGTGGATTGTAATGTTGAAGTGAAGCATGTAGATCCATATCCGTTAATGTTAACCATACCCCATACTGAACAAATCCTTGACCTTGATCAGCCCATAAAGATACGTTGTCTTGATACAATGGAAATTTCTCTTTTAGCTGCTCTGACACTTTTACATCTTCTAAAAACAGTATCGTCCCATCACCATCTTTAAATGCTTGTATCTTTGCTTTTGTTAAATGCTGTTTTTCTTTTTCTACATAAACAATAATCTTATTTAAAATCTCATCCCACAGTGCATCATGTGCTTCATTAAAAAGCACCATGACACTGGCACTTTGTGCATTAAACGCTGAAGGAGTGTGGTACACTGACTCTTTAATACGACTTACAAGTTCATCTTGGTTGAACTCATTGGATTTCTTTAATTTATTAACTGATCGCCGTTGTTTTAATACTTTACTAAATTCACTCATAATTACCGCCTCGTAACTATTCTATGAAAAGAAAAAGCATTGTTCAATGACAATGCTCAACGATGATCTTTACAAACTTCTTTGCATAAAAGCAAATCACTTACCGTAAAGGCAACACAACCAGCCTTTAATCCATTTTCAATATCAGCTCTACTTTTAATTAAACCTCCACCAATAATTGGTATGTTCAATCGTTCTTTGATGGATGGAATAATGCGAAAAGCAATAGCAGGCATCACTTCTACCATGTCCGGTTTTGAACGCAATAGCATATCTACTCCACGATCCACTGATTTTGAATCAATCAAAAACATTCGCTGAATAGCTATCTTTTTATTTCTCTTTGTCACTTCTATTATTTTAGATTTGGATGATATAATACCATCCGCTTTTAGTTTCTGACATAAATACTCCGTACCATACTCATCGCTTGCCACACCATTAATCATATCAATATGTATGAGCGCTTTTCTCTCATTTTTATGGAGTGCTGAAATGATATCCGCAAGCAAAGAGATATGAATATCTTGTAATAAACAGGTAGATAAATCAGTCAATAAAAACTGCTCTAAGCGTTTCATTGTTGGAACTACTGGTATGCAAATTTGTCGTTGAATCGTTTCTAACATAACAACACACCCTCTCTTTTGTCTATCATATCAAAAAAGAAAGGGTGTATGTTGTTTTTTTATGACAAGTTTAATTTTTCTTTTAATATCCGATGTACAAAATCAACGGCTATTGCAGGTGCTGAAGCAATCCCAGGGGAATCAATGCCTGCTAAGTTAAAGAAGTTTTTAACATGTTTGTTTTCTTCAATAATAAAATCATTCTTTGCTTCTTTAGGACGAATACCAGCGATTCGATCAATTTCATACTCATAAGGAACATGCTTGATGATGGATGGCATCTTTTCTTTAATCTCAGCAATTCCCTCTTCTGTCCAATCATCTTTTTCAGGTGAATCCACTTCAATTGCTGTTGGTCCTACCAACACGGTATCATGCACTGTTGGCACAACTAACACTCCCTTGCCTTTTGGTCCAGGTACTGGATACAACACTCTAGATGACATGCTCATTGCTTCTTTACTTAAAATGATGTAGTCACCACGATGCATAACTAAAGAAAAAGTTGGTTCTGATACCATTTTCTCAATCATTGGTGCATACAAACCAGCCGCATTAACAATTGCTTTTGTTTTGTATGTGTTTTTATTGGTGCTCACTTCAAACCCACCTACTATCTTTTCAATACTTACCACTTCTTCATTAAAAGCTGTTTTTACGCCATTTTCTTTTGCAAATGCAATGGCTTGTTTTGAAAGGTGAGTAGGATCTACAATGGCTGTCGTAGGCATGTTTAATACTTCAATCGTTTCATCAGGTAGATTTGGTTCTAGTTTTAATGCCTCTTCTTTCGTCAATCTCTCTACAAAAACATCTCTGTTTTTTGCATTTAAAACTAACTCATCAATGTGTTCACTATCTTCAGGATAAGTCGCCACAATAAACGCCCCAATTTGCTTGTAAGGTGTTTGTAACTCTTTAGCATATTGCTCATACATTTTTGATCCTAACACATTGTATTTTGCCTTTAGAGTGTTTTCTTGAGGATCACTTCCGTTGTGAACAATAGCGCTATTATGACCAGTCACAGCCAATCCAGCTTCACGCTCTCGATCAATAACTAATACCTCTGTATTGTACTTACTAAGTTCGTACGCTACTGTACTTCCAATAATTCCAGCTCCAATAATAATTACGTCTCTCATAATTTTTCCTCCCATCAATAAAAAAACAGAAAAAGCATGCAATGATGGCTTTCTCTGTGTTCATACCGTCTTAACTTGTACTTTCATTGTAAAAAAGATTGCGCTTTCACGCAATCATAATGCAATTTTTCGTGCGATTCTATCCAAATGATTACACATATACGTATATAAGGTGGAATGCCATTGAAAATCTGCTTCAAATATTTCATCAACACGACGCTCATCCTTCAACATCTGAGCATTACGTGCACTTTTTTCACTAATGGGGTCATACACTGCAAAAGCATAACCATGATGATCACGAATAACACTCATGCTCGCAACATCCGTAAGTCCATCGCCAATGTATACCATTTGCTCAAATGGTATAGCTCGCTTATGATGAGGAATTGATTGATTCAGCGTTAAATCATCTGTTAAATCAAACAACCCTTTGTTAATACGAAATAAATACTGTGTTTTCATCGTGTAGTTGATTGCTTGTGATGGCCAAACTATGTTGTCATGTTGATCATACATAAACTCACTAGCAAACACTTGCTTAAATTCATGTGCAATTGAGGTACCAAGAATCATTTGCTTTAATCCACTAGAGACAATGTAGTGTTCTACATCGATGTTTAGTTTTTTACCATAAGCAGATATCGATTGAAACCATGTTTGCACACCGTCAAACAATTGAATGTTTTTGCCATGGTCAAACAAATACTGTTTGTTAATGACAATTCCTTTTTCTTTTGCTTCTTCAATCATTTGATACATATACGCTAAAATTCGATCCATATCATGTTCTTTTGCAATCGTATCTACTTTATCCCAAAAGACTCGTGGTTTTTGATACCCGAGTTCTTTAAGAAGTCCATACTCTTGCATATCGTAAGGACTAAGTGTTTTATCAAAATCATAAATAAACGCTACTTTGCTCATAGGTTACCTCTTATTTTGTACGGTAGTGAAAATAACTCTTCGGCAATAAATCACTTACTTGTAAAGGACCAAAAGATCCTGCTTTGTATCGATGAACTGGTACATTGGCCTCTTTAATAACTTCAAATAAATGATCAATATACTTCCAACTTGATTGTACCATAGACCAATCTGTAAACAACGATTTATCTTTATTAAAGGCTGCAAACAATAATCGTTCGTATGCTTCTGGTGTATTAACACGATTTTCATACACACAACTTTGACAAAAATCCATGGACACGACATTCACATCTTGTGTATTCCCTGGTTTTTTTGCATTAAAAGTAAGGTATACTCCTTCATCTGGAGATATTCGTATCGTTAATACATTTGGCTTTTGGTTGTTTACTGATTTAAATACAACTAGTACTTCCGTTGATCGAGTATCCAACCGTTTACCAGTTTGTAAATAAATCGGTAGCCCTTTATACAAAGGATGATCAACATACACTTTTAGTGCCGCAAAGGTTTCAGTCTTAGAATCCTTCGCAACCTTGTTTTCATCAATGTATGCCACAACATTTTCTTCATCCACACTTCCTGCATCGTATTGTCCTAATACTACATGGTCTAACACATTATCCTTGTCCAACAAAACGAGTGAATTAATAATGTCAGATTGGCTTTTAAACATTGTTTCTACTTGATCATCAACTGGTTGTTCCATTAAAACAATGGATAATATTTGAAACAAATGGTTTTGCACCATATCTTTTATCGCTCCGGTTTGATCATAATATCCACCACGTTCTTCAACACCAACTGTTTCAGATGCAGTAATGGCAATATAATCAATCGCTTCTTTGTTCCAAACTTGTTGAAAGAGCATGTTTTTAAAACGAATAGCCATGATGTTTTGAATCATTTCTTTACCTAAATAATGATCAATACGATAAATGCTCTTATCACTAAACACATCCAACATTTGAGTATGTAGCTCATTTGCGGATGCTTCATCATGCCCAAAGGGTTTCTCAATCAACACTTGATGAGAATGATTCTCTACTAAGCAACCACATGACATTAGATGATTGGATATTACAGAAAAAAACTCAGGAGCTACAGCATAGTAATACAATTGTTGAGCTTGTTCATACTTAGAGTAGATATCAAACAACTTTTGATAATCTTTTTGCTCTGTAAAGTTCATTTCGATGTATGAAATATGCTCCGCCAACTGGTTAAACACATTGTCGCTAAAAGCCAATCGGGCATGTTTTTTTACCCATGGTTCAATTTGCTCAATGTATGATTCGTTATTAAATGATTTTCTCCCTACAACTAATACTTTTACTTGCTCAGGAAAAACTTTGACTGCCATTAAATTGTACAGTGCAGGCAATAACTTTCGATATGTTAAGTCTCCGGTACCACCAAAGATGGTAAACAAAATCGGTTGTTTACCAGTTTCCATGAAAATCTCCTTCTTTATCAATTCGTCTAAAAGAATGAGCACCAAAGAAATCCCTTTGTGCTTGAATAAGATTTGCTGAAGTAATCGATGAACTTAAGTTATCAAAGTATGTAATAGCATTTGCAAATCCACTTACTGGATAACCTTGTGATAACGCAAATGACACAACATCCCTTAAATCTTGGGTGTATGCTGTTAATTTTTCTATAAAATAATCATCAAAAAGCAAATGCTCTAAATTTCGGTTGTTTTCATACGCATCCGCAATTTTATCTAAGAATTTTGCGCGAATAATACAGCCTGCACGCCACCCTTTCGCAATCTCTTTCATGTTAAGTTCCCACTCATATTGTTTGTTTGCCTTTGTTAACAAATCAAACCCTTGCGCATAAGCAATCATTTTTGCTGCATATAGTGCATGTTGAATTTTTAGCGTCCATTCTTTAGAAAGTGTTTCTTTCTTTTTTATAGATCCATAAATATCATGGGCTTTTAATCGAATTTTTTTATACTCTGATATAAAACGTGCATACACAGCAGACGTTAATACTGACGCTTCTACATTTAGTTGTAGTGATTGCATTGACGTCCATTTTCCTGTCCCTTTTTGCTTAGCAACATCTAAAATTTTATCCACTAAAATATCATCGGTTTCACTGTCTTTAAAATTCACGATTTTTGATGTTATTTCAATAAGGTAACTATTAAGTTCACCTTTATTCCACAAAGTGAAAACATCTGCCATTTCATCAGGATTTAGCATCATCGCATCTTTTAATAGAGTGTATGATTCACCGATTAATTGCATGTCTCCATATTCAATGCCATTATGAACCATTTTCACAAAATGACCAGATCCCTCTTTACCAATGTATGGTGCACACGCTTCACCATCTGCCTTTGCGGCAACATCATCAAACATCTTTTTTAATTGATTATAAGCTTGTTTATCTCCTGAAGGCATTAAAGCAGGACCAAAACGAGCTCCTTCTTCACCACCAGAAACTCCTAAGCCTAAATAATGAATACCTTTTTCTTTTAAACTAAAATAACGACGTTGCGTATCTTCAAAATATGAGTTTCCCCCATCGATTAAAATATCATTTTTATCCAAAAGTTCTAATATAGACTCAATAACTGCATCGACTGCACGACCTGCTTGCACCATCATCAATATCTTTCTTGGTTTTTCTAATGAGTCTACAAATTCTTTTAATGTTTCAGTTTTTACCAAGTTTGCATTTGGATTTTCATTTATTACTGATGTTGTTACGTCGGTGGTACGATTATATATAGATACAAGGTATCCATGGTCGGCAAAATTTAACGCTAAATTTTTCCCCATAACCGCCATTCCAATAACACCAATATTGCTTTTATTCATTTTATTCACCTCGTTGTTATTATACCACTACTCTCTTTTAAATGAATCTAATATGAAAAACACCCGAAGGTGTTTACATAACTAGATTAATGATGAAGTAACTTATAACACTTACTAAAGTTGCTAATGATGTTCCCCAAATCAAATCAATGATTGTAATTTGAATTGGCCACCCTTCTAATGTTGATAAATTTGTTAAATCATACGTTGCGTATGTTATAAAGCCAAATGCCGCACCATTAATCAGTGCAGTTTGTACTGATTGTGCTTCAATGGCGGGATTGATAACAAAAAACAACATTCCCATAATAAACAACATATAAAACACAACTGCAGCTACCCAGTTTATTTTCTTTGCCATTATATAACCTAAATACTTTTGATACACATTCTTAGCAATGAAACCTAACCAAAGTAGGTCTATAACCATAAATACCGCAAATGCAATTAGAAATTTAATAATAAGATCCATTACTTACTCTCCCTTTTAAACCAAGGTATAAATATATTGGTTTCTTTCGCATATTCTTCAAACTCAGGATATTTTTGCATTCTCTTTTCCAACATCGGTACACCTGAAACAAACCTTAATAAATATGTCATAATAATCGGACTTACAATCGTCCATAATGGAGCCCCAGCACTTAGTGCCATCACAAAGATCCCCCACCAAAGAAGTGCATCTCCAAAATAATTAGGATGACGTGTGTATTGCCATAACCCAGTACGAATAAGTGTCCCTTTTTTCTCTGGATTGCTTGTATGTGCTTTTAGTTGTGCATCTCCAATAACTTCAAACCCATAACCAACTAAAAAGATAAGTACCCCAACAAGTAACAACAACGGGCTGGCTAAACTATCCGTTTTCATCGCTTCTAAATATGGCAATGCTACAATTCCCATTAACAACCCTTGAAACAAGTAAAGCTGAACATAAGCTCTTACAAAAAACGAATCTTTCCATTGTTCTCTAAAATTTCGATATCGGAAATCTTCTGGTTTCCCTAGGTTTCGTTTGCCAATATGATAGGCAAGTCGTAGCCCCCAAAACCCAACTACAACCACAAACACCCAACCAATGGTATGTTGATAAACAACTTGTTGAAAAAGAGCTAACACAAAGAATCCTGCACCCCAACCAATATCAATAATACCTGTGTTTTTCATTAATGTCGCAAGTGCATACCATGCTGTAAAATACACAAACAACAATACAATAATTTCTATACTCATGATTTTATATACCCAATGGCAAATGCGCCATTTCCAGCATTAAGACCTACAATAGGCGAAATAGACTCAATGTATTCTGGTTTCTTTCCAATGATTTTTTCCACCTTCTCAACAAAGGCATTCATAACACTCATCTCATCTGAATACACCATGCTATATTTTTCGATACCAAATTCTTTCATGTCATTTTTAATTTTCTTTAACATTGCTTTTTGTGCACTTTTTACAGATAGTGTTTTTGCGAAAATAGAACCTTTTCCTTGAGGATCAATGGATATTACAGGTTTTAACTTCAATTTAGACAATACGATTCCTTGAACTTTTGACACTCGTCCACCACGAATCATGTATTTTAAATCTTTAACACTAACATAAATGTGTGTTTTAGCTATTTTCTCTTGCACACCTTGAACGATTTCTTCAAAACTCTTGTTTGATTCTCTTAAAAGCGTAGCTTCTTTAACAAGCATTCCTTGAGCTACTGAATTAACTTTAGAGTCAATTAATGCAATTTTCTTTCCTTCTGTATTCATTTTTGATACGACACGTGAGATGTTGTTGTAAGTTCCGCTCATTTTCGAGGAAACAAAGATACCGATCACTGCATCTGCACTTGCAAGCACTTGATTCATTAAGCGTTCAATAGTTTGTGGAGTTGCTTGTGCTGATGTTGGATTCATCGTAAATCCATCCAAGTACTTATAAAAATAATCTGGGGTCATTGTAAGTTTATCTAAGTAAACCGTTGATTCTACAATTAAGTTCAAAGGAAACATAACAATTTGATGCTCATCCAAGAATTCTTTTGGAACATCCGCAATCGAATCAGTCACAATAGCTATTTTTGATTTTGGTTTGTGCATTAAATTGGCTTGAATTTGCATATCATCTACTTTATGAGTAGTAACTGTACCTTCATTTACAAGCTTAGCCATAACTTTCGCTGGCGAACCAGTATGAATATGCACTTGCACATAATCTTCTTTGCTTGTTATTACTAATGAATCTCCATCATCTTTTAAAAGGTCTTTAAAATAGTCTTCTTTTTTGTCTGTTTTAAGCAAATACTGCGAGCAATAACGTAACTCACCAACATTTGTGTCCGCTATAATTTCCGATATATCATCTAGTTCAGCTGCTTTAAATTCATTGTCATCAAGCTTTCCTGTTTTAATAAAATGTAAAATGCCTTCAATAAAAAACAGAAACCCTTTCGCTCCAGCATCAACTACGTTGTTTTCTAGTAAAACCTTTAATTTGAATTTAGTTTGATCAACCACTTCTTTAGCACTGGTCACTGACTTTTCAAACAGTGTTTCAAACTCTTCTTCTACACTATGCTTTAAATCGTGTGCCCATTGTTTCATTACCGTTAAAATAGTACCTTCTTTTGGGGAAGCTACCGCTTGATAAGCATAGCCCACGGCATTTTCTACAATGGTAATAAACTCATCTTGCGTAATCGTCTCTTTATCTTTTAATCCAATGGCTAAACCATTTAAGTATTGCGCAAAAATCATCCCAGAGTTTCCATAGGCATTTTCTACCGCCACTTTTGCAATAGCATCCATGGTTTGATCTGCACGCTTTTCTGCTTTTACTTTTGATAGTACTGTTTTCATCGTTAATGCTAAGTTTGTTCCTGTATCACCATCTGCTACTGGGAAAACATTAATTCGATTTAAGTTGTGTTCATTCACAATTAAATTTCGTGCCCCCGATACGATAAACGAATACAGTCTTTTTCCATCAATTACTTCTTGTGTCATTGTTAGTTCTCCCTAGTACTTTTATTGTAGTAACTTGCTAAAGTAAATGCAACCCATTTACCTAATAAAGAAAAACAACCCGATATTGGGTTGTTATTCAATGACTCGCCACTCTAACTCTAATTCTACATCAAAGTGTTTGCTTACTCTTTTTTTCGCTTCATTAATTAAATTCACGCAATCTTGAGGTGTTGCATGATCAACATTCACAATAAATCCTGGATGCTTGATCGATATCATGGCTCCACCCACTTGGTGACCACGCAGTTTTACTTCATCAAACAGTTTCCATACAAACAAACTTTCACCATCTTTGTAAGGACGTTTAAACACACTTCCAGCATTTGGATAATTTCTTGGTTGTTTCATGTATCGTTCTTTTTTAAAATCCATCATACGATTAAATATATCATTGTAATCACCAGCCTGAACATTTAAACCAGCTTCTAATATAATACAATTCATTTCGTTAAACTGTGAATAGCGATACCTAAAGAAATCTTCATCAGGAATAATCATTTGAAACTTCTCACTATCTAAGTTATACACTTTTACCCAACGAACATATTGGCCAATGGTATACTCCCATTGTCCGGCATTCATTATTAGTGCTCCACCAACAGTTCCTGGAATATCTTCACAAAACTCATAACCACCAATTTGATGATCCATGGCAAACCAAGCTAGATCATGAAGTGTAACCCCAGCTTGAACAACAATTTCCTCATTGACAACTTCTATTTCATCCAATCGGTTCGTCACAATAAATGCATACTCTTGATCATAATAATCTTTAGTAAAAAGCACATTGGAACCATTACCCAAAAGCACTCTCTTTTTATCTCTGCTTTGCAAAATCGCTTCATTTACCCCTTCAAGGGTAAGCGGAACATAACATGTATGTGCTATCGCTTCTAATCGCAATGTGTTGTATTTTTTTAATTTAGCTTGATTTACTATTTGAAGATTCATAATTGTGTCTCTTTCTGTGCAGGTTATTTATATCATACTACATCTTGAATTACAACGATTGTCATAAAAAAAACAACTCTCAAAAGTTGTGCAATAAATGGAGCAGGTGAGGGGAATCGAACCCCCGTATCAACCTTGGCAAGGTCGTGTTCTACCATTGAACTACACCTGCATAGAAATGGCGGTCCAGACGGGGATCGAACCCGCGATCTCCTCCGTGACAGGGAGGCATGTTAACCACTACACCACTGGACCAGTTTATATGTATATTAATGGCGGAGATGGTGGGATTTGAACCCACGCGCCAGTTTCCCGACCTATACCCTTAGCAGGGGCACCTCTTCAGCCTCTTGAGTACATCTCCAACCCTCTCGCTGTAAACTATAGCGCTTATTTATACTACCATAGCTTAAAATTTTGTGCAAGTAGATTTTGACACTTTTTTCTTTCATTTCAACTTCCATTTCTGTGATTGTATTACCCCATAAAAATCTCCACTTATTTAGCAAAACTAACCGAAACCAACACATTACTGAAGTAGCTTCCATAAAGTTATACTTCAAGCTTAAATACTTAGGTTTCTTTTATTAAATACAACAATTGAAGCTCCATAACCTACTACTCCAATTACAAACAACACCATTAATGGCCACCACTGATAATTATCTTGAAGTATGTCATTTGGTTGATAAAGAGTTAATATTGTAAAGTACCTCATAAAGTCTAACTGTTCACCTAGTTGTGCAACCATTTGAATAAGAAAGAAACCAACTGGAAATGCAGAAGCAACCGACAAAGCATTTTTTGCTTCATTAAAGAAGACATTAGCAAAGAAACTCAAACTACTAACAGCAAAAAAGTAAGCAATAGCACCTACATTAATAAGAATAAACTTCCCTATTTCAAGTTGAGAACTATAAAATATCTCTGAAAAGATTATGCCAGAACTAGTAACAACAACAATAAGCACCGTTAATAAAAAGACAACGCTTAACCCTTGGGTTAATGCAATACTGATTCTTGAATTTGGTGTTGATAAAAGATACGCCATAGATCCTTGATCTATTAGTTTACCCATCACTCGATAAGTCACCATAATAATTAAAATCGTTGGAAACAAGATAATTAAAAACCCATAAAAATACTACGCTACAAAGCCAGTGTATGTGGGAACTTGTAAAGTAAAACCCAGCATGTTAATAAGTTGTTGCGGTAACATTTCAATTAATGCTGCCATCGAATCTGTTGTCATTGGATCATACATCACAATAATCATGGAGAAATAAAAAACCATGATGATTGAAAATATAAGCAATGCTTTGAAATTACTTTTAAAGGAAGCTTTAAATAGTGTTATGTTCATGATTATTATCCTTTCCATAATATTGCATAAAGATTTGCTCTAATCGTTGTGTTTTAACATCTAAATCAATAAGATCAATTTCTTTAACCTTTTGAAAAAACAAATGGAAATCACCAACAACTTCTACTTCAAAAGTTCTTTCATTTATCATTTTTACATGTTCAAACAAACTCTTTATTGTATTATAATTAATGTTTTCTTTCACTGTTAGTTCAAACACTTTTCTTCGTTGTTTCTTTAACACATCAATGTCTTCTATAACAGCAATTTTGCCTTCTTTAATCATCGCGACCTCATCGCATGTTTTTTCTACTTCATCAAAACTGTGCGAAGACATCAAAATAGTTTTTCCATCGTGTTTCTTTTTAACAACAACTCCCAAACCACTTGTTGCATTAAAGGATCTAATCCACTTGTCGGTTCATCCAATATGAAAACATCAGGATCACTCATAAAAGCATTGACAATACCAATTTTTTGTTTCATTCCCTTCGACATTTTTCTTATCATTGTTTTAGGATCAAGCTCAAACAAATCCAATAAATCATTCATCATCGTTTCATCATTAATGTTTTTAAGTAGTAGTTGAAATTTTAAGAATTCAATGCCTGTCATATCATCAAAAAAAGCAATTTCCCCTGGCAAATAACCTACATCCTTTTGAATTATATGACGAGAAGACCAACAGTCCATGTTGTTAATCAAACAAGACCCTTGTTGTGGTTTCATAAACCCCATTAATGCACGAATTGTTGTTGTTTTACCTGCACCATTAGGACCTAGATAGCCGAAAATTTTCCCTTTATCAATCTGAAAAGATACATCTACAATTCCCTTTTTACTAGGATATAGCAATGTGCAGTTTGAAACTTGTATCATAAGATTATCTCACTTTTAATGACAGCCTTGTCATATCTATTGTAAACTCTTTTGTATACTATTGTAAAGTTATAAAAAGCGTTATAAAAAGCATGCAACGACTCATTGCATGCTTTATCTTTATTCTATAATATAACCAGCTTGTGTTAGTGCTGTTTTTGCAATATAAACTACATCATTTCTGCCATACACAACCACTGCTTTAGATGATTGCAACAGCTCGAACTCTACTTTTGTTTGTGATAAAGCGTACGATATTTTTTCACTATCTTGATCATCGTTGAAATTCTTAACAAACAAAATATGTTTATTTTTAATGCTCATGTTACATTATTGCAGCATTTAGTGCTATTTCCATCATTTTTGTAAATGATTCTTGGCGTTCTAATGCAGATGTAGCTTGATGAGTAACTAGTGAATCAGAAATCGTAACCACACACGCTGCATGCTTGTTTAGTTTTTTTGCATTTGCAAATAAAGCAAAGGATTCCATTTCAACACATACTGATTTCGTTTGATTATAAATGTCTTGAAATGTTACACCACTATCACGATAAAAGACATCACTTGAATGTATTTTTGCTTGTTTTAGTGGGATATTTAGTTCTTTTGCACTCTGTACTAATTTTTCATTTAATGTACTTGAAGGTGGCATTTCCTCTTCTTTATATCCAAATGCAGTTAATGCATAACTTGATTCACTATAGGCACTATTTGCTAAAACAACATCGAATAAGCCAACATCTTCACTATACGCACCAGCTGAACCAACACGAATAATGTTCTCAACATCATATTGTGTAAATAGTTCATATGAGTAAATACCAATACTAGGCATTCCCATACCAGATCCCATTACTGATACTTTCTTTCCTTTGTATGTTCCTGTATATCCAAACATATTACGAACTTCATTAAAACAAACAACATCCTCTAAAAAGTTATCAGCAATAAATTTTGCACGTAATGGATCTCCTGGCATTAATACTGTTTTGGCGATATCGCCTTTCTTTGCATTGTTATGTGGTGTACTCATGTTCATCTCTCCTTCTCTATACTTTTATTATATCAAATCATAATATTTGTAACAGTGCAAATGCTAAGCCAAAATAAATCAGTAAAGCTGCCGCATCGACAATCGTCGTAATCACTGGTGCTGCCATTGCAGCTGGGTCTTGTTTTAATGACTTTGCAATAAGTGGAAGCAGTCCCCCAACAAGTTTTGCAGTAACTATTGTTAAAAACAACGTGAGGGATACAACCAAATCAACCCTAAAATTAGTGGATGGCATAAACACTACTAATCGAACTAAATTTGCTATAAACAACACTGCACCTGTTAAAAATGCAACCTCTAGTTCTTTAATCATTACTCTCCAATAATCTTTAACACTTAACTCATCAATCGCTATACCACGTATAACCATAGAACTTGCTTGAGACCCTGCATTACCTCCAGCACTCATGATCATTGGAATAAAATACGCTAAAGCAGGGATTGCCGATAAACGATCTTCAAATCCAGCAATAATATTTCCAGTTAATGTGGCAGATATCATGAGCACTAATAACCAAGCAATTCTACTTTTAGATATTTTAAATACACTACTATCTAAATAAGATCCTTCTACTGGCAAAATGGCAGCCATTTTTTGAATATCTTCTGTTACCTCTTCTTGTACGATGTCAATAATATCATCAACCGTTACAATACCAATTAATCTTAGCTCATCATTCACCACAGGGATTACAGACATATCATAACGAGCAAACACTTTCGCAACTTCTTCTTGGTCATCATGTGTTTCCACATAAACCATGTCAATATCCATTAAATCTGAAATGATCTCATCATCTTTAGCAAACAACATTGAGCGCAATGTAATAGTTCCAACTAGTTTTCTATGATCATCAATAATAAAGCAAACACTAATGGTTTCAGCCTTTTTACCTTGGTTTTTAACCTTTTTCAATGCTTTTTTTATCGTGTCTGTTGCTTCTAGTTCTACAAAGGCTAATGACATTAATGATCCTGCGGAATTCTCTGGGTAAGAAAGTAATAGATTAATCTCATCTCGTTGTTCTTTTGTGGCAGCTAGTAAAACATGACGAACCACATTGGCTGGCATTTCTTCTAAAAAGTCTACAATATCATCAGAGTACAAATTATCCAACATTGAAGTAATCTCACCTGAAGTAAAGGATTGAATAACATTTTCTTTATCTTCATATGGCAAATAAGTAAATATTTCTGCGCTAATTTCGCGTTTTAGTGTTTTAAATAGAAACAATATTTCTTCATTTTCCAATTGCGACACCATTTCAGTTAAATCGATAATATTCAATTCATCGAAAAGATAACGCAATGTTTTTACGTTTCTCTCAGCAATTAATTCTTTTAATACCGAAACACTGATTTGATCAATATCAATCATTGTCATTGCGAAACCTCCTTTATAATTGGATGTATGTCATGGCAATTGAAAAATAAACAATTAACGCTAATGCATCCACAAGTGTCGTTACAACTGGACCACTCATAGAAGCTGGGTCAATTTTAAAAACTAGCGCTAACAAAGGCAAAGAACCACCCATAAGGTTTGCCATTATTATCGTTAAGTATATCGTTAGTGACACTAAAATAGCGACTCCTGCAGCAACATTAGGCATAAAAATAATAATTCGTAAACTATTAACTACAAATAGTATTGCTCCTGTAATTAAAGCTGTTCTCATTTCTTTAAACATGACTTTAAAGTAATCCTTAATACTTAAATTATCGACAACAATACCACGAATAACCATCGCACTTGCTTGAGAACCCGCATTTCCTGCTGTATCCATCAGCATGGGGATAAAACTATACAATGATGGTAACAACAACAACACATGGTCGTTGTTAGAAATGATGTATCCCGTAAAAGTTGCACTTATCATAAGTACCAACAACCATGGTATTCTACTTTTGAAGATTTCAAATACCGGTGTTTCTAAATAAGAGCCTTCAGTAGGTACAATCGATGCCATCCTTAAAATATCCTCGGTTGCTTCATCTTCTAAAACATCAAGCGCATCATCAATCGTAATAATACCAACTAAGTTATATTGATCATTCACTACCGGAATAGTCGATAAGTCATATTTAATAAACGCCTTAACCACATCTTCTTTATCATCTTTTGTGTTAACAGAAATGACATCTGTTTCCATAAGCTGTGAAATTAAAACATCTTCATTGGACACCATTATTTCTTGTAAAGTTACAGTACCAAGCAAACGATTGCTTGTGTTTATCACAAAACATGTGTTAATAGAAGCCGCAGTCTTTCCTTGTACGCGTACTTTATCCATGGCTTGTTCAACGCTATCATCTTCTAGTAGTTCCACATATTCAGTAGTAAGCAAAGAACCAGCACTATCGGGTTTATAGCTAAGTAAAATATTAATCTCGTTACGTTGTTGTAAAGAAGCGTTTTTCAACACTTTTTTTACGATGTCATCAGGCATTTCTTCTAAAAAGTCAACAACATCATCAAATTGCGCATGTTCTAATATATCTTTAATTTGAGGCCCACTTAGTGCTTCAATAAGGTTTTCTTGTTTATCCAAACTTAAATACGAAAAGATAACGGAAGTCCGATCTTTTGGTATCGTCTTAAATATAAAGACGGATTCATTAATTTCAACCTGCTCTAAAAGCTCCGCAAAATCAACCGGTTGCATTTCATCGGCTAAATAGCGTAGCTGCTTGACATCTTTTGTTTGAATCAGTTGTCTAAACTGTTCTAATGTAATATCAAAGATTGAAACCATAATACTCCTTAACTTTTTATTTTGCTCCACCCTTTTTAAAGTTAGCTAACAAGTTACTTTCGTATGAGAAAATCATACGCTCTCTTTCTCTTAAATTAGCGATTGCTGATTCAATCAATATATCCATCAATTGATCAAAAGCAATGTTATCTTCTTTCCATAAATAAAACGACAATGACCCTGGGATTGTATTAATTTCATTAATGTACACTTTATCGGTTTTTTTATCGACTAAAAAGTCAATTCTAACTACCCCAGAAACACCGATGATTTCACTTGTTTGTAATGCTAGTTTTTGAATTTCTGCATTCATTTCCTGGGAAATATTTGCAGGTATGACTCGAGAAGTGGATGCCATCCCTTTTGATTTAGATGATCCTTCGTATTTGTCTTGATAGGACAATATTTCATCTGTTTTCATAACTTCTTCGCACACAGAAGCTTTATATTCTCCCTTTTGATGCAACGTAGAACAATTGATTTCTAGTAAATCATCAACCTTCTTCTCAACTAGTATTTTTTTATCATACATCATTGCTGACAATATGGCATCCTCAAACTCTTGTGCATTATGAGCAATGACAATTCCAATCGAAGAGCCAAGGGTTGCTGGTTTTACAACCACTGGAAACCCTAAGTCTTTCGCTTTAATCAAAATGTTTTCTTTGTTTAACTCGTAGTTTTTTCCATAAAACCAAAACCATGGAACAATTGGTAATCCAGAGTTTTCTAACACATGTTTAAAGAATATCTTATCTTGGCCAACACCGCTTGCAATTACATCACTACCCACAAAAGGAACTCCTAATGTTTGCAAATACCCGGCAATCGTACCATCTTCTGTATTGCTTCCATGAACAATCGGAATCATTAAATCAATGTTCTTACTTTTAAAGAAAACACCTTTTTTAAGTGGTTTAACGACCACTTTATTTGAAATTCTTGTAAGAGTAATTAAGGTTGCTGTTTTTTTAACTTTCTCTAAATCCTTGTATGCGTTTAAGTTTTTTAGTTGTTCTCCACTATAGAGGTGTTTTTCCTTACTTATATAGATTGGAATAACATCATATCGTTCTTTATCAATGGCTTCCATTGCTTGAATTGCTGAAATAATACTAATTTCATGCTCAACGGATTCACCACCAAACATGACTCCAATGGTTAATTTCATAGTATGTCTCCTTGTCTACTTAATCGATTAATCAAAATACGTCTCTTTATTTGATAATGCAACATCGATTGCTCTTTCTATTTCTATTTTCGTTGTTTTTTTACTTAACTCAGGTAAATTATCAAGATCAATCCACTGAACATCGCTTGTTTCGTGAGAACTTGTAAGTACACCATCAATGACAGAAGCACTAAAATAATGCACCACTTCAGAAACAAGAGTCGGATAGTCTTTGTATCGTTCTCGTTGCATAATCGCAAGCAGCCGATCAACTTTTATCTTGAGACCTGTCTCTTGCTCTACCTCACTTATCGCTGCTTGTGATGCTGAATCAAACACATCAACCCAACCACCAGGAACCGCCCATTTACCATCCATTGCCTCTTTTACCATTAACAGTTGTTTTTTCTCATTAAAGATAATGACACGCACCGATAAGTTTGGCGTCGGATAAATATCACGCTCATAAAAATTATCCTTGATTGGATAAACATGTAAGGTATTAAGCATATTTTTACTTAGTTCTTGAAGCTCTTTGTAATTTTCTATGGCATAAGGATCTTTGCTGAATTTTAAACCAATTTTACAAATGCTCAACACTTTCATTGCGTACTGTTCCCAATGCATGAAAATCCCTTCTTTCCTAAACATTATAACTTATAAACAAAAACATTGAAACAAAAAAACCAGCGCTCTAATGAATAAAAGCGTCTGGTAAGTCGTTCTCAATTAAGATTGTATCTTCACTAGTTGCACTTGATTTTACAACATCAAATGCTTTAACCATGGAATCCACCACATGCACATGCTCCATGTCATACCCTGATTCTTTTAACCCCTCGTAAATAGGTTGAGTTTGTCTTTTTCCAATCAGTATGACTACATCTGCATGATTAATCATGTTCTTTCCAAACTGATGATTGTAGAAGTTTTGTTGATCTCCAAGTTCAATCATTCCCGGTGTAATAATGAATCGCTTATTAGGCATCATTGATAACACTTTTAATGAATTGTTAGCACTGATTGGATTTGAATTAAAGCTATTGTCTATAACTCGATACCCAAACATTTGTTTGATTTCCAACCTGTTTTTAATTTGCCTTAATGAAGCGACAGAATTTTGAATTTCTTGCCAAGCAATTCCCAACTGTTTTGCTAGTGCAATAGACACTAGAATATTAAGTACATTATGCTCTCCTAGTAACTTAGTTTTAAAAGGAATGCTTACACCTTCTTTAGTTAATACCTCAAACCTTGTTCCTTCAGTTGTGTATTCTATGTTGTTTGCTTTGTAATCCACATCTGTCGATACAATCCCAACACTCAGTACTAAACACTTGTTTTTAATTCGATAATTACGTATGTGTTCATTGTCTAAGTTAATTACACCCACACCAGATAAAGGTAAATTTTCAATAAGTTTCATTTTTTCAATGACAATGTTTTCTATCTTCTTAAATGTGTTTAAGTGTTGTGGTCCAACAGCAGTAACCACACCAAATTGTGGCTTCACTAATTTGGATAAATATTGAATCTCATTTACTTTATCTGCACCCATTTCACAAATAAACACTTGATGTAAAGGCTTCAACATATTACGTATGGATATAGTGACCCCCATCGGTGTGTTGTATGAAGCTGGTGTCATTAAACAGTAGTAATTCGTTGATAAGACATCATTAACAATATGTTTTGTTGTTGTTTTACCATAACTGCCAGTAATTCCAATCTTTATTAAGTTGCTTTGCTTTTTTAATTTTCTTTTCGCTAAATAGATGTAACCTTTTTTTACAAAACTTTCTAATGGTTCCGTAATGATTGCCACAACAATAACCAAAATCCATGTTAGTGGTAGTACACTCATCGACAACACAATCCAACCTTTTATCGAATCGATATAAAATAAACCAATGAAAATTAGGAAATACAATAAATAAAACGTCGCGATTTGTCTTGTTACACGTGCTGTAATTACCAGTGGTTTTACGTATTTTTTCTTTAGTTCCACACTATAAAAGATGGCTCCTAAAAGAAATGTATACACAAGCATTGTTATCCACACAATGGTTTCATTATCAATGAAAAACAAACCTCCGTATAACACAAAAGGAAAAAACACAAAAAGATGTCGCCATTTATTTTCCACAATATATCGCTTCATCCATGGGAAAAAACGTACAAGTTCATAACGGTTTTGTTGAAACATATGCAATGTATGTTTAATAAATGGAAACACAATGATACTTATCATTACAGCATAAGCATATGGAATAAGTTGTTCAATATAAGCCATTAATCATTCTCCTTAATACCATACGAATCTAAAAATACTTGTACAATACTATTAAAACGCTTCACTTGATGAAAATATGCATAATGATCATCGTCTTCAAAGACAACAAGTCCAGCATCAGGTATTTCTTTTTCCATAACTTTGCCCATCCAAAGTGGTGTCGCATCATCTTTATCGCCCCATATTAATAATGTAGGAGCTTTGATCATTGGAAGTAAATGTCTTAAATCTTCATTTACAATTTTCACAAAGGATGAACGTTTAAATCCAGAAGTGTTTTTATAGTCACTACTACCAAAGTAACTTTTTATTTTTTCCTCATGTTTTTTTATACCAGGCAATTTAACAAGTTGCTTTGCCATTTTATACGATATTATCTTAGTTTTAGTAGCTATGGAAGTTTTTGGTTTAAGACCTGCCGCTCCAGTAAGCACAAGTTGTTTTGTCATATACTTAGACGCGTACATAAGTGCAATTCTAGCCCCGAAAGAATGTGCGATTAATATTGGATTATCAATCTTTAATTCTATAAGAAAGTCACGTAAAAACTGAGTGTACTCATTAACACCCCATGTCTGTTTTAACTCATCACTATAACCAAAACCAGGTAAATCAATATTTATTACTCGATATTCATTTTTAAACTGTTCATAAATTGGAGCCATCAATTCACTTGATTGTCCCCATCCATGTAAAAGCACAATTGCTTGTTTATCACCTTTTGAATCAACGTAATTAACACAGTGGTTTTTAATCTTCTTTTCTAACATAAAAGCCTCCGTCCTCTATATTATAAAGGTTTTTTTAATTTTTGCATCTAACGGTTTTATAAGATATTGCAATTTTATAAGATATTTAATATAATGAAGACAAAGAAGGTGATACATATGTATGAATGGGTAACAGGAAACGCACACACAAACGTTGTGAGAATTTATCCAAACAATATTACACTCAATACAGCAGCGTCTATTCATTTTAATGATTATCGCTATGTAACTATTGGAATAGATCGTGATTCTAGAAAAATCGCAATCAAACCAATACCAAAAAGAGAAATTGATTTAAAACTTGTGCCAATGGAACATTTGCATCGAGTGTCAATTGGTAAAGGTTATGGTAGAATAAGTAATAAGATGGTATGTGATGAAATCGCTAGTCTACTTGATGAAGCCTTAGATGGGCAAAAGTTTCTTGCACAATATAGCAACAAAGAACAACAGCTCATCGTAGACTTGAATCAGCCATTAGGATAGGAGAGAAAGTATGGAACAATGGATTTGGATTATAATTTTTATTGTTGCATTGATTGTTGAAGTGGTAACATCAGGAACCCTGATTTCAATTTGGTTTTCTGTAGGAGCATTGCTAGCTTATTTAGTTCAACTGTTCAACGGACCACTCATTTTGCAACTCATCGTCTTTTTGGCTGTATCTATCGGTGCATTATTAGCAATACGACCTATTGCAACAACCTACTTTAGAGGAAATATTGTCGCAACCAACGCAGATCGAATGGTTGGTCAACGTACATACCTTACTAAAGCAATCACTTCTAATCACTGGGGTGAAGTTAATGTGTATGGTGTTGTGTGGAGTGCAGTTGAAAAAAACAATCAACCACTCGCCATCGGTACTGAAGTTAAAGTAGTTGCCATTGAAGGCGCAAAATTAATTGTCGAGGAAATCACCTAAGAAAGGAGCATATTATGCCAGAACAAATTGGAACACTAATATTTATTGTCTTACTGTTAATACTTGTCATCTTTGTATTAACATACACGATTCGAATCATCCCTCAATCTATTGCGGTTGTCGTAGAGAGATTAGGTGCTTATGATCGAACATTGAATCAAGGATTACATTTCATCGTTCCTATCTTAGACCGCGTTGAAGGAAGAGTATCTTTAAAAGAAAATGTTAAAGACTTCCCTCCACAACCTGTTATTACTAAAGATAACGTTACGATGATGATTGATACTGTTGTTTATTTTCAAATCACAGACCCAAAACTATACACTTATGGAGTACATAATCCAATAAGTGCGATTGAAAACTTAACCGCAACAACTCTACGTAACATAATTGGTGAACTTGAACTTGATGAATCTTTAACATCACGAGAAATTATTAACTCAAAAATGCGTTCTATTTTAGATGAAGCAACAGACGCATGGGGCATTAAAGTTAATCGTGTGGAAGTTAAGAACATCAATCCTCCACGTGACATTCAAGAAGCCATGGAAAAACAAATGCGTGCTGAACGTGAACGTCGTTCTGCAATCTTAAAAGCTGAAGGGGAAAAACGCTCAGCCATTCTTATTGCAGAAGGGGAAAAAGAATCTGTTATCCTTCGTGCAGATGCGAAAAAAGAAGCATACATTCGTGAAGCAGAAGGGGAATCTCAAGCGATCGAACGTGTTTATCGCGCCCAAGCAGAAGGGGTTCGCTTATTAAAAGAAGCTGGTCCTGATCAAGCGTATCTAACACTTAGAGGATTTGATACATTTGCGAAAGTCGCAGATGGACAAGCTACAAAAATTATTATTCCTTCTCAAATCCAAGATTTATCAGGAATGCTAGCTTCTGCAAAAGCATTGCTAGAAGACTCACCAGTCGCTGATAAAACAACTAAATAAAGTATAAAGGGCAACGTTTAATCACTTGCCCTTTATTTTTTTACCATTTTTATCAGTTTGATCTAGTTCAATCACAAACATCACACCATCCGCAACATTTTGACCATACACGTGGTAACCATAACTGATAGCCACTTTTTTTACGATTGCTAATCCTAACCCAAATTGACCATCATCTCCTTTTTGATAGGCATCAAAGATGGATGATAATGAGTCTTGAGATATATGAGAACCATCGTTGTAGACGGTGCATGTATGTTGATCACATGTAACTTCGACAGTTGATTTTGCATATCGTATCGCATTGTCTAATAAATTTTCAATAACAACTCGCCATGATTCCTCTAAACCAACAAACTCAACGTCCTCAACCTTTGTTTCAATTTTTATCTCAGGGCGTATCACTTTAAGTGATAAAATTGCTTTTTCTATTACTTGCTTCATTGGTGCAACGGTATCTTCATGTTGAGTTGAAGCTAAAAAGCCAACCCGATTCATCAACAATAAACTTTGAACTTTCTTTTCTAAACGATTAGCATGTTCAATGATTACATCGACACTTTTTGATAATGTTTCATAAGGATAAATGCCATCTTTTATACTTTCAGAGTAAGAACGAATCGTCGCAATCGGTGTTTTTAAATCATGCGATATGTTATGGATAAGCTCATCTTTTTGCTTGTTATAACGCTCAATTTCCTCGTTCATCTCCACAAGTGCATGCGCTAGCTCACCAATTTCATCTTGCCGATCTACCTTTAAAGATGCTTCCTCTTTGTTTTTTATCTTATCAATGTAACTTCGTATTTGATTTAATGGATGAATTATATAAGCAACCCACACCATTAATAGTAAAAACAACACCCCTGCAACGATAACCAATATATTGACCACACTATTTAACAAGGTTGATTTAAACTCATCCTTAAATTGATTTGTAATGGCTGTCGCAATGTTGGTATCTTGATCAATCTTTGTAATGGTAAACAACATGTTTCTTCGATCTGTCTCTGATTCATAATCTCTACTACCTGTTGTTTGCTCTAGTGTTAAATCAAACACTTCTTCCACCCAGTTTTCACTAATTCCAGGAAGATTGTTGCTAGTAATGATGTTGTTGTCATTATCATAAATGATGTGAATGATGTTTGGATCATTGGCACCATACAACGCTACATCATCAATATTTAATTTATAATTATAAATAATATTGTTTTGTGTTCGTTTAATAATGGAGTACATTTGAGAACCAACAAAACGATCAATATTCCAAGATAAAAACATAAAAAAGAACAAAGTAAAAATCGCGATAAATGCAACAATAATCATGAACAATTGTTGTGTTAATGTAAGCTTTTTTATGAAATTACGCATCAATTAACCCCAACGATATCCAAATCCATAAATCGTATTTACATTAAAATCTGGAAGTTTTTTTCTTAATCTTCTCATCGTGTCATCCACAACTCGATCAGAACCAAAATAGTTCATTTCCCAAACTGCATCCAGAATTTGCATGCGTGAAAACGCAGTACCTTTGTTTCGGACAAAGAGCATAAGCAAATCAAATTCTTTCGTTGTTAAGTCAATCTCTTTTTCTTCTTTAAATACTTTGCGTTGTATTTCATCGACAACATAAGCATCAACTTCTATAACGTTAACTTTATTTTTGTACACTCGTTTAATAATATTATTCACACGTAAGACTAGTTCTTTTGGTGAAAAAGGCTTTGTAATATAATCATCACTACCCTTTTCAAGCCCGATAATTCGATCAAATTCTTGATCTCTCGCCGACATAAAAACCACAGGAACATTTGGTGTTTGATTCTTAATCTGTTCAAGCAAGTCAAAACCACTTCCTTGATCGAGCATAATATCAAGAACCCATAAAGAAACATCATCAGAAGTAGTTGCGTTAAGTGCTTCTTGATAGGTCAAGTAAGTCCTAACTTCATAGTCTTCTTTCTCTAAATAACGTTTCACTAACTCATTTAAATCTTTTTCATCTTCTACAACACATATTACATGTTTCATAGCATTCACCTAACGCTATTATAGCAAAAATTACTAAACAAAGGTCAACCCTCAACTTAATATTTACTTTTACCAATAATCTTCTTAAAAAAAAGGATGTACTTTATTTTAGATACATCCTTAAGCTATTGTTTAACTTACAAACCTTTCATTACTATTTTATCTATTACTTTATCAACATAGTGATGACACTTGTCTTCACTATCTGCTTCTACCATGACACGAATTAATGACTCAGTACCTGAAGGACGAACCAATATTCGGCCATTGTCACTTAACTCATCGTTGATTGACGAAATCAATTCATTAATCTCATCATCTTCTAACACCACTTTTTTATTTTTTACAGGCAAGTTTTTAAGTACTTGTGGAAAAGATTTACATGGCTCAACAATCGATGATAACGATGTGTTTGTTTTTAACACAACTTCTATTAGCTTCATCGCTGTTAATAACCCATCACCAGTTGTGGCTAAATCTTTAAAGATGATGTGACCAGACTGTTCTCCACCTAATGTATAATCATCTTGAATCATTTTTTGATATACATACTTATCACCAACTTGTGTTTGTATGACTGAGATATTTTTTTGATTTAAAGCTTTAAAAAGACCAAGGTTAGACATGACTGTCGCTACAACAGTGTTTTGCTTGAGCTTACGATTAGCATTTAAATACACACCACAAGCAAACATAATCTTATCGCCATCCACCAACTTACCTTTTTCATCCACCGCAATCAATCGATCAGCATCACCATCAAATGCAAAACCAAAACTTGCTTTGTTTTCAACAACTGCTTTTTGAATGCTTTCAGGATGTGTTGAACCACAATGGTTGTTTATGTTAACACCATTTGGTTGATCATACATCGAAATCACAGTAGCATTTTTCCGTTCAAGCAATGCTTTTGCGGTTGTTGTCGCACTACCATTAGCTGCATCAATAACAACAGTTGTATCTGTTAAATCGACCTCAAACAAAGAATCTAACCAATCAATGTAACTTTCAAGCCCACTACGATAATCGATGATTTCCCCTATTTTTGTATCGTTTGCTAAAGGAATTTTAAACTCATCATCAATAAAATCTTCTAGTTTTTGCTCAATTTCTTCAGAAATCTTTGTTCCATTTTCATCAAAGATTTTAATCCCATTGTCATAATATGGATTGTGTGAAGCTGAAACCATAACACCTGCATTAAAATGATGATGTTTAGTTAAGTACGCTACCGCTGGAGTTGGTCCAACATGCATTAAATACACATCGGATCCTCCACTACAAATCCCTGCCGCTAACGCGTGTTCTAACATGGAAGAAGAAATGCGTGTATCTTTTCCAATAAGTATTCTTCCTTTATGATCATTGCTAAAGTAATGACCTAAATACAATCCAATCTTAAAGGCAGTATGTACGGTAAGAGTTTTGTTTGCTTCACCACGCACACCATCAGTTCCAAAATATCGTCCCATAATATTCCCTCGCTATCGTATTACATCAATTTCTATTTCAGATTTCTCTGTTATTATTTGTACTAAAGAAGACGGTCCTTCCACATTTAGTGGAACCATTTGCTGACCAAGATCGATATCAAACATATCAATATACACTTGAATATCATCAATGGTTAAACTCTCAATTCGTGATGTTGCTCCAAAGACTTCGACATCAGTGTAGGCATCTTCAGGATCTAACAATGTGAATCGATAACCGGCGTTGTTGAATCGGTAGTTAATAGGTACTTGCTCAAACACTCTTCTTGTTCCTTCTGTTAATGTAATTTCTAAGTTAACTCGAGTCACAGAAGATTTTCTTACACCAGATGGTAAAGACAATGTATACACCATGTTTGTATCTGATGTTAATGTTGTTGCGTTAATAGGTACTCGTAGTTCATCAATTTGAGCTAACACACTTTCAGGCGCAAACAACGTTACTGATTCATGATCCATGACGATGGTATCAATGGCTTGTTGATTTGGAATTTCTCCCACAGGATCAACAATAACCGGTACTGTTTTACTTGGAGAAGAAACATTGACAGTAGCTCTAACAGCAGAAGGAATAATATCAACATTGACACGTCTTCCTTGTTGATCATACGCTACAATCGGAACTTCCTTCGTAAAGGTTTCCGTCACTCCCTCTACATCAATAAACGCTTTAACAAACGAAATTTCATTAATTGTATCCTCAGCAGCTCGAATGATAACTTCATTTAGTTCAAGCTCTGGTTCTGATAAGACAAATTCTAAATCCATTTTATTTACATTGACAAAGTCATAATCAAGTGTAAATCGTGATGAAATTTTACGCTCTACTGTTACAATTGCAGTGGATGGATTAATGGCAACACTAACACGAGGCGAGAAGTTTTGAGCAAGTAAACTAACTTGATGTGTTCCTTCTGTTAACCCTGTTAAATCTGCCACAACACGATAATCTCCCTGATTTTTAGTCATTTGAATATCGGCTAAATCACCAACTACAAGTGCACTTACACTTTCTGGTAAGCCACTGATTTCATATACTTCATTATTGGCGACTACAGTTAATGGAATATTGTTAATTGTATCTCCTGAACCAGACACTCCTGTTTCAAAAAATCCTTCACCACCAAAGTTGATGCTCAAATACAATAAAAATGCGAGCACTAGTGACACAACTTTTCCATAACGGTTATTAAACATAAATTTATCTACGACAGAACTCAACCAACGAATCACACGAACAACAGATGTTTCTATACTGGCGTAGGTGCGTGCAACTTTTTTACTACGAGAAGCAATTTGCTTTGCTAATTCGGTCTTATCTTGAGCATTCTTAATTTCTGGTTTCTTTTTAGCCATTATAGTCACCTCCTTTGTTTTCATCCGTATGATTTTCAGAGGTAGTAGATTCTATTTTCTCTACTTCGATTTTTTCATCATCATTTCTTATATACTCTTCTTTTTTATTTACATCGTTTGAATTTGTAGAACCCTGTTTATTTTCTTCTTCTTTGGTTTCTTCTGCTAAATCGTCACTACTCTTTTTTACAAAGATTCTTTGTAAAAATGGTGTTGATTCTTTTTTTGCTTTTGGTTGAGAAGCCCCTTGTTGAGGTTGTTCTTCTACAACAACTTCAATGTTGTTGTTATTGGAAAAGAAGCTTCGTTTTGATTTTTCATTTTGAAGTTCGACATCAACTTCTTCTTCGATAATCATTCTATTTAAGTATTCTCTAAGTTTCTCTTCATCCATTGGAATTAAGTTCCCAACTTCTGCGACTGAAATCTTTCCAGTCTCTTCAGAAACTACAATTGTTATTGAATCTGTAATTTCACTTATCCCTAAAGCAGCACGATGCCTTGCACCATAACGAGAAGGTAATTCTAAGTTAGTTGGAGGAAAATATGCTGATGCACATGATATACGATCACCTTGAATAATTACTGCACCATCATGAATAGGTGTGCTTGTTGAGAAGATAGATCGTAATACATCTGAAGTTACAAGTGAATTCATCGGAGAACCGGTACGAATATAATCAATTAATGATTGAGATTGTTCGATAGTGATTAGAGCTCCTATTTGATCTTCACTCAATTGTGTTGCGGCTAAAACAAGTTCATCCACTAGTTGTTCTTTTTCATTACCCGTTAATGTTGATATACGAGTAAAAACACTTGATTTGCCAAGCTTTTCAAGAAGTGAACGAATTTCTGGCTGAAATATGATGATGACAGCTAGAAACCCCCATTGAATAAACATATCTGCCATCCATGCAACAGTTCTAAATCCAAAGAATGTGGACAGTGATTTAACGATTAAGATGAATACTATACCTTTAAATATTTGAATTGTACGAGAATTATTCCGTACAATTTTCATTGTATAGTAAATTAATAGCCACATTAGTGCGATATCCAAAATCATTCGCAAACTTTGGATGACGTTTTGTATGGTCGCATTGTTGAGCATAAGCAAGCCTCCTTCAGTACAATTTATTATACCATAAATCTATATATGCAAATCTAAATCGATAATATAAAATCAATCCATTTTACAACGAAACCTTAAATTTCTCAAGTGTCATTAAAACTAGGTGTGCATCACAAATTATGATAGTATAATAGATATTGTATGAAAGAAGGAATTATGAACGCATCGATTGAACAAATACAGTGTCAAGATAAGATTGTTATCTTAGTTAAAACAGCACATGTTTCTGCACAAAGTGTAGAAGACGTTAAGCAAGCAATAGAGCAGTATCAGCCAACTATTGTTTGTGTTGAGCTTGATAAAAAAAGAGCAAAAAATATCCTTGAACCTCAAGACTGGGAAAAGACAGATATTATTTCTATCATAAAAAACAAACAAACCTTATATTTATTATCAAATTTAATATTGAGCAATTATCAAAGAAAAATTGCAGAACAATTAAAACTACCATTAGGTGCTGAAATGGTCACTGCTATTAACATTGCCAAAGAAAACAATATCCCATTACGATACATTGACCGCCCGATTCAACTTACATTTAGTCGCATTTGGCGATTATTGACTTTTAAAGAAAAGTTTTCTTTACTAGTAGAATTAATCGCTTCTAGTTTTTCAGATGAAAAAATTACCACTGAGCAACTTGAAGAAATGAAAAACTCGGACATGATTGAACAAGCACTTTCTCAAATTCAAGGAAAATACTCCACTATAAAACAAGTCCTAATTGACGAGAGAGATCAATACATGGCTGCAAAAATAAACCAAATTCATCGTCCTGTAGTTTTAGCCATTGTCGGTGCTGCCCATGCCAATGGCATTAAAGAAAATTTGGATAAAAAGCAAAATTTAAAACAACTTGAAAGTATCCCTAAAAAGAAACTACCATCCAAACTTATTGGCTGGATTATACCTGTGGCTATTGTGGCTTTAATCATTGCAAGTTTCAGTATTGATACTGCAGTTGGGCTTCAACAAATCAAAACATGGGTATTACTTAATGGTACCCTCTCAGCCATCGGTACAGCGCTTGTATTGGCTCATCCATTAACTATCCTGACTGCCTTTGTTGTTGCGCCGATTAGCTCACTAAGCCCACTACTGGCTGCTGGGTGGTTTGCAGGTTTAGTAGAAGCTTTAGTAAAGAAACCACAAGTCAAAGACATACAACGAGTTTCTGAAGATTTTAAAAGTGTTCGATTAATGCTTAAAAACAGATTTATTAAAATATTGCTCGTTGTTATCATGGCAAATATTTTTAGTTCAATTGCAACATTTCTATCTTCATTTCAAATCATTAAAAACTTGATTGAATCATTATAAAAGAAAAAGACCACTTGGTCTTTTGCCTTGGATATCCTTGCTTTTGCTTATTAAGCCAAAGTCCCCAAACCTTCGCAACTTCTGTTGCCCCCATAAAAGAGCGTTTGATTTACTTAAAAATCAGGTTCCCTGATACAAGTTTAATTAAAACACTAGTATTTGTCACTACCCACAATGGGTAGTTTTGCATATTCACTAGTTATCTCAAACAATTTAACGAGCTCAAATCGAGAGTTAACATCAAATTTATCGTATATTGTTTTAATATGAAATTTTATCGTATTAACACTTACATGAAGATCCTCACTGATCATTTTGTATGTTTTACCCTGAATAATTTTCTCCGTAATTTCTAACTCTCGTTTTGTTAAAGAGCTTAATATTTCAAGTAACACAGGATCGTGCTGAACTTGATCTAATGGTTTACTATAATACGTTTGTAAGTACGATTTATTTTGCAGCAGTGATTGCAGTAGTGGGAATATTGCCAATACGACAAAAACACTAGTTAACGCAATTGCCACTGCTAAAATTGTTGCGTTTTCCATGTTGTTAATTCTCATACTAAATAAAATGCCTGTTAAAACTCCTAAGATATTTGCAATCATGCCAACACCAAAAACAAAGCCGGGATTGTTGCTTTCATCAAGCATTTGAGCTAATGTTCCCCACCAAAATAAATCCAACGCTCCCAAAGGTATCATTAATAAAAAGATAACTATCAAAAATGACAACACACTAATAGGAGCAACTAAATACCCAACAAATGAAAACCCTAGTATTGCAACAGCTAAAATTAATGTCGTGCCTTTATTGAATGCAGTAAAAAAGAACAAAAACATACCAACACCAATCATATAAGGCCACAACCATACCCGACGGACGATTTCTCCTAACTCAACATAAGAAGGAACAATAACCTGATACATCAAGCCCCCATTAATCGTAATTATAAAAATGAGTAAAGAAAGAAAGTACAAGTCTCTTTTAGTATGTGCATGCAGTTTTGAACTATGTTTGTGTTTTACATCCACATTAATATGAATTCTTTCCATGTAGAATGAACAAAAAAAGCTCACCACTAACAAACCAAAAGCAAACCAAATCGACACCATTGAATCAAATAGTGTTTCTATCTCAGTTAATATAAATAACCCAATGTTAGAGGTAATGAGTATTACAGCCATCATGTTAAAACGTTGACTAGACTTAATACAATATTTAATATGATAGGCTAACCCTACCATAATTCCACTTGCAATAAAGGAAGACAAAAAGTATAAAAACAACGTTATTGACCACGAAGTAAACATCAACATTAATGCACTAGCTATTAAAGCTAACAGTCCAAATCGAATCACAATTGTTGCGCTTGACGGATTTCTAATGATAACTATAAAGAACAAATAGCCTATAATGTGTGCCACTATTGTAGATAATACTAACGTATCAAAATCATGATTAGGATGAAGAAAATAAAAATATGACGCATCAAAGACAAACCCTAATAACCAAACAGAAAACGTTATAAAAACTACAAGCGTTGTTATATGTTGGTGAAATGGGTGCTGTTTGTTTATCATATTCCCTCCGTTATTTGTATTTGAATTATACCATTATTTTAAATTATTGATATAAAAAAACCTTGTGGTGATTATACAAGGTTCTCTTTTAACTACTATTTCTTCCACAAATCAAACGGGTATTTCCCATTTTCTTTCATTTGCTTTAATGCTTCAACTACTTTTTCTCGATCTTCTTTGTATGTAATGCCATACCATTGATCAGAGCTCGGTAAAATCTTAACTTTAATTTTATTATCTTGTAGCAGTTTTCCTATAGCAGTAGGTACTACATGTTCTGCCTTTAGTGGATTATTTTCTACATCATTTTTCAAGAATTCAATAAACACATCTTCAAAAAGAGCAAAAACATGAGGATGAAATCCCCAGAAATTCATCGACACAAGTTCTTCACCATCAATTTCTTTCCAGTTTTCGTCTTGGTCTTGATAGTAATGCTTGCTATCTTTTTTCGTAATTTTTTGAACTTCGACTATTTCTTTTAAATAGGCATCTTCACTTTTACATACCGCACGTGTTACTGAACCATGTTCAGTAGTCGTATTTTTTAATCGATAACCTGCCATTGAGTAATGCGTTTCATCCACTTCTTCTTTTAAAAATTTCACCATCGATACAAACGATTCTTTACCATAATAATCATCTGCATTAATAACAATAAATGGTTCATTCACCACATCTTTTGTAATTAATGTTGCATGTGTAGTTCCCCATGGTTTGTTTCTTTCTTTATCAATTGTTATTTCATAAGGTATATCCTCTAAATTTTGATAAGCATATTTAACTTCAATAAAAGGACGTATTTTTGATACTAATACTTTCTCAAATGCTTCTTCATGTTCTGGTCGGATAATAAGGACAACCTTGTTGAATCCCGCTTCAATTGCATCGTAAATTGAAAAGTCAATAATGCTTTCATTGTTGCTTCCAACAGGTTCAATTTGCTTTAATCCACCAAATCTAGAACCCAAACCTGCAGCTAAAATAACTAATGTAATTTTACTCATGATTCTCTCCTGTTCTGTTAGTATCATTGTATCATAAAGCATTGTACTTAAAGGCATAAAAAAACGCATCCATGATGCGTAGTAATTCAAATGGTGCCACCACCCAGAATTGAACTGGGAGCTGAGCATTACCATTGCTCCGTTTTACCATTAAACTATGGCGGCGTGTGCAAATAATATAATAATCAATATACTGCTATTTTGCAAGTAGAATTCCTTGTTTTTCTAAAAGTTGTTTTGTTTTTGCTAATGGTAAACCTACCACATTATCATAGTCACCCGAAACAGTTTTTACAAACTGTCCAGCTAGCCCTTGGATGGCATACGCACCTGCTTTATCGTAAGCTTCATCAAAAGTTAAATATAACTCAATCTGTTCATCCGTTAAATCATAAAAGGTGATTTCAGTAATCTCATGATCAAGAATAACTTCTTGATCTGAGATCACACATAATCCTGTTATCACACTGTGTGTCTTATTTGATAAAAAGCGCAATATATTCTTTGCATCATCGTAATCCATTGGTTTGCCAAGCACTTGGCCATCACAAACAACAAGTGTATCTGCTCCTAAAACGACTTGGTTTTCTTGCTCTTTAAAAACATCTCGTGCTTTTTGATAAGCTAACTGCTCTATTGCTTTTTCAATTGGCAAGGCTTCATTTAATACCTCTTCACTAAATGAAGGTTTAATATCAAAGTCATATCCTTGCGCTTGTAACATTTCTATTCTTCGAGACGATGCTGAAGCTAAAATAAACTGCTTACTCATCCACAAACATTCCTTTATCTAAAATAGTAATCACTTGCTCGACAATCTTGTCAAACTTGTTCTCATCTTTAAACATTACCCAATTAAGACCAACAAAGTTAGAAATACCCATCAACACAAAACTGATTACTTCAGGATCTAACTCTTTTTTAACTTGATTTTCATCTTGTGCTTTTTTTATTTGTTTGGCGTAATTTTCTCCAAAGGTAGAATAATAGTCCACAAAAAGCTTTGGATCAATATACAATGACTCCCAAATGATGTTGTAAATATGCTTGTTTTCATAAATAAACATTAAAAATGCTTTTAGTCCAATACGCTCTGCTTCTTTACGAGACTTTTCTTCTCCAATAGAAATGGAGATATGCTTTCTTATTTGATAGCTATATTGCATGAGTAAATAACGATACAAACTCATTTTATCATCAAAATAAATATAAAAAGTTCCTAAAGCAACCTCGGCATTGGATGTAATATCATAAATAGATGTTCCGTGATATCCTTTTTCAAAAAATGTTTTCTCAGCAGCTAAGACCAAACGATTTAATGTAGCTTGACCACGTTTTGTTTTTGGTTTGTTTACTAGATCTTTCACTTGCTTACCTCAATTTCTAAATCATCATATCACGTGAGTTTGTATTACTCAATATCCTTATATCACTACTTCTTCTTGCTCATTTAAAATAAACCCTAAAATCAATGTCATAAACATCGTCGGTTTTTCATACATAGAAGCATGACCAGTATCTAAAATTTTCATTAAACTAGCGTTTTGAATTAAGCGTGCCAACTCTTCTTGTTCAGCAAATGGCGTAATCGTATCACACTCTGAGCCAACAACAAGGGTAGGCATCGTTATTTTATGTAGTTGATCAACAACATCATGGTTTTCAGCACTGTTGGTGAGACGAATCATGGCGTCAGTAAATTCTTTGTTTGAAAAGACTTGTAGCAATGTTTCTTTTCGATTAGCCATCCATGACTTTTTTTCTTGATAAAACTTAGGAGAATATATCGTAGGAATTGTTGTTGCATAGTATGCTTCTGCATTATATGCAGCTCTATTCCATGATTCGCCAATTTCAGCCAACCAGTCTGACGTTTTAGACGTTGTATTAAACAATAATAGTTTTTTGATGTAAGAAGGATAAGCAATAGCAAATTGCATCGCTACTTCTCCACCATAAGAGATACCAAACAAATTAATGTTGGTTAACTCACATTGATCCATAACTTCTTTTATCGCTTCAACTTGAATCGATTGATCATATTGTAAACCACTTAACTTTGATGATTGTCCTTGATCTAACATATCAATAAGAACAACTCTAAAATATTTAGTTAGTGTCTTTAAAAAGGGTTTCCATGAATTTGTCGACATCATAATCCCATTAAGCATAACTAATGTTTCACTTTGTTGAGAATTATGTATTTCTACATAAACTTCATGACTTTGAAACTTAATCTTCATACTAGATAATTCCACTATCTTTTGCATCTTGCAAAATTTGATCTTTAAACTTAGGATGTGCAATCGCAATAAGTCTTTCTACTCGCTCTTTCACATTCGTCCCTTTTAATGCTGCAACACCAAATTCAGTTACCACATAATCAACATCATTTCTTGATAAAGATACAGCGGCACCTGGTTTTAATTGTGCAACAATCTTAGAAATCTCTTCTTTTTCGCCTGTTTCTTTATTTCTAACCATCGCAGTTGAATAAAGTGCAATAAATGATTTTCCGTTTTTTGCTTTTTGAGCACCGACTGCAGTATCTGATTGTCCACCAGTACCACTAAATTGGATACTCCCAATTGACTCTGAACAACACTGTCCAGTTAAATCAATCTCCATGGTTGTATTAATCGATATTTGGTTATCATTTTGAGCAATAACATATGGATCATTGACATAATGACCATCCAACACTAATACCGATGGATTATAATCCATAAACTCGTACAACTCTTGGCTGCCTAAAGCAAAAGTACAAACCATTTTGCCACGATGCAATGTCTTTTTAGAACCAGTAACAACACCTGCTTTAGCAAGCTTCATTAATCCGGTAGTTAACATTTCTGTATGAACACCTAAATCTTTTTTATCCATTAAAGCTTCCGCAACGGCATTAGGAATTCCACCAATACCAAATTGAATGGTGTCACCATCATTAACAAACTCTGCAATAAAATTACCAATAGCATGATCTTTCTCATTCATTGGTGCTTCTGGTAAAACAGGTGGCATGTAGTTTGTTTCGATAATATAATCAATGTCTTTAACATGAACTTCTAAGTCACCATAGGTAACAGGAAAATTTGGATTGACTTCCAAAATAACAATATCTGCAGCTTCAAGAATTCTTTTCTCATACGTATTTCCTGAAGATAACGAAACAAAACCATGTTTGTCTATTGCAGAAGCACTACCTACATAAATATTAGGCTTACGATGTGCCAATCTTTTAATTCCTGCTAAATGCAAATGATTAGGAATAAACGATACATTTCCATTTTTATGTGCTTTTCGAAGTGCAGGTGAGTAAAACCACCCATCGATATTAAACACATCCTTATATTCCTCTTTCATAAAAGGAAAATCGGACATTGGCAAACAGTTTGTCACTGTTACATTGTTTACTTTCTCTGCAACAGTATGTAACTCCATTAAAAAGTCTCTACCCTCACCAGCACCTAAGCCAGTTACGATTTCAAAATCTGATTGAACAAGTTTAACTGCTTCTTTTGCAGTAATAATTTTATTTTTGTACTCCATGTTTGCCTCCTTATTTCAATTAATAGATAGGATAGCGGAAGGAAAATTCCTTCCGCTTCCTTGATCTTTACTTATTTCTAATTAGTTACCTAATAGATCGTCCATTGAACGTAATCCGTCAACAACTTCCCATCTTGTAGGCTCATCAGGATTAACTTTTGAAAGGTTCATTTCTTGAGTTCCAGCACGTAATCCATTTCCGAAATCAATTGATCCACCAAATGGGTTTTGAATTGGAGCACTTTCCATTGCATCCATAAAGTCTGTCCAAGTGATAACTTCTTCACCTTCTAAACGACGTAGACCTTCTACAAAGAAATGAGCAGCAATCCAACCTGTCATAGCGTATGCATTGTCTGCGTATTCTGGTAATGCAGCCGCATATTCTGCTAATGTGTTAGCACGATCACCTTCAAATGAAACCCAACCATTACCATATACATCAAACTTACCATCGATATCAGCCATAACTGATTCAGCAATTACTGGAGCAACGTTAACGTATGTTGTAATAACATCAACATTTACGGATTGTGCAGCTAATTCTTTAATAATTGTAGGAATAGTTGCTTGAATAGCACCACCGATAATAAAGTCAACATCTGCTTCTTTAATTAATGTTACAGCTGATGAAGCATCATCAGTACCTGGAGCTACTTGAGCTTCTACAAGTTCAATGCCTAATTCTGCAGCTTTAGCAACAGCACCATCATAAATATCTTTACCAGCATCATCGTTTGTATAGATGATTCCAATTTTTTCTGCGCCGAAGTCCCCAACAGCACGAGCTACCATGATTTGACCTTCTGTTACATAGATAGGTTGTACAGGCATAATTCCACGATCGCGTCCTGTAGCGTTATCATTGTATAATTGACCAATTCCTGTTGCGAAGTAAACAGCAGGGATACCATAGTCTTTTAAATCTTCAATTGTAGCACCAACTACTGGTGTACCAAAGTGACCAACGATAGCGAATACTTCTTCGTCCTCTACCATTGTGGATAAACAAGCTTTCCCTTTTACTGGATCAAACTCATCATCTTGATGTAAAAATCTAATTGTACGTCCATCAATACCACCAGCATCATTTACTACATCTAAATAAGCTTGGATACCAGCAATAAATGGTACGCCGACAGGTGCAAATGCACCAGATGTTGCAGCACAGTTTGCAATAAGTACTTCTGTGTCTGTAATTCCTTGAGCGGATTCTTCAGGTGTTTCTCCGCCTTCACTTTGACAAGCAGCCATAGATACCATAAGTACTGCTGAAGCCAAAATTAAGCCTAACTTCTTAAACATAAAATGTTCCTCCTTTTATATATAATGCTTTTGCATTAATACCAATTTAATGTGATCCTAAATACGCTTCAATGAGCTTTGGATCATTTGCAAGCTCACTTGCAGGTCCTTGGGTTGTAATACTTCCAAGTTCCAATACATACGCATAATCAGCAATCCGCAATGTTTGTGCGGCGTTTTGCTCAACAATAATAACCGTTTTGTTGTCTTTTTTAATTGCTGTAACAATATCCATAATGTCTTGAATAATTAGTGGAGCAAGTCCTAATGATGGTTCATCCAACAATAGAATCTTTGGATCACTCATCAGTGCTCGTCCAATCGCTAACATTTGTTGTTCACCACCTGATAAAGTGGAAGCAACTTGTTTTTTACGCTCTTTTAATACTGGGAAATAACCATATACTTTATCAAACATTTCTTGTACATGTTTTTTATCTTTGATGGTAAATCCACCAACGCGTAAATTTTCTTCAACGGTTAAATCTCTAAACACTTGTCTTCCTTCTGGTGATTGAGCAATTCCTAATGCGGCAATTTGCTCTGGTTCCATTTTACTAATGTCTTTGTTGTTAAATAGAATGGCACCTTCTGCTGCAGTTACTAGACCTGATATTGTACGCAATGTTGATGTTTTACCAGCACCATTAGCACCTAATATCGCAACTACATCACCTTCTTTAACATCAATATCGATACCTTTTACAGCTTCAATGGCTCCATATTTCACTTTTAAGCCTTTAATTGATAATGCAACGTTACTCATGGTCTTTCACCTCGCTTGTTCCTAAGTATGCTTCTTGAACAAGTGGATTGGTTTGTATTTCTTTTGGATTACCTTCTGCAAGGAATTTACCAAAGTTAATTGCACAAATACGATCACACACATCCATGACTAATCTCATATCATGTTCAACAAGCAATACAGTACAGTCCATTTCATCTCTAACCATACGAATGGTTTGTGCTAGCTGCATTGTTTCTGTATCATTTAACCCAGCTGCTGGTTCATCCAAAATGATTAATCGAGGATTTGACATAAATGTTCTTGCTAGTTCAACCTTCTTTAAAATTCCATAAGGTTGACCCATCACAAGTAAATCTTTTCTCTCAGAGATTCCTAGCGATTCCAAGATCTTTTCTGCTTTTTTAATTAACTCTTTTTCTTCTTTTCTTGCTTTTGGTGTTCTAAATGTTTGAGCAAACACACCTGTTGTAAAATCAATGTGTGCACCAATCATAACATTATCCAATATTGACAATTCACGAATAAGTTCTACATTTTGAAAAGTTCTAACTAATCCTTGTCGGATAACTTGATGAACTTTTAAATGAGTTAAATCTACTTGTCCTTTATGACCATTGAAGTAAATATTTCCTGCATTTGGCTTATAAAACTGTGTAATGCAGTTAAACACGGTTGTTTTACCAGCACCATTTGGACCAATTAAACCGTAAATCTCTTTTTCATTAATTGTTATGGATAAATCATCCACCGCTTTTAATCCACCAAATTGAATAGAAAGGTTTTCAATTTTTAGTACTTCATTTTCTTTAAGCATTTTTCTTACTCACCTTTCCTTTAAGTTCAATCACTTTCTCTTTTAGTGTTCTAAAGACATGAACTAATCCATTAGGGTAGAACATAATAACTAAGATGATAAGTATGCCGTTAAGTGTGTATGACAATTGATTAAAGTATGGGATCTGCTTCAAAAATAAGTCAGGCACCGCAAAAACAACAAACGCTCCAAGTATTGTTCCATAAATCGATCGTAGTCCACCAATAACAATCATTGCAAGAAAATCTAATGAAAGCTTCAGTGACCACACCGATGGATAAGAATAGCGAATAAAATGAACATACAACACCCCTGCTACAGAAGCAAAGATAGTCGATACTGCAAAGGCAATTAAACGGTATTTAAGTAAATACACACCCATTGCACTTGCGGCTGGTTCTGATCCACGCATCGCATTAAAGGCTCGACCGATTTGACCATTCACTAAGTTGTATGTCAATAACATGACAATGACCAACACAACTACAATAAAGTAATACATCGTCGTACGATCAAGTTGATAAACACCAAATAGTGTTGGGAAAGTGGCAGATTTACCACTAAATCCATTGGTAAAAAAATCAAACTCTTCAAATGTTTTACGTAAAATTTCAGATACTGCCAAGGTTGCAATCGCTAAATACAATCCTTCAATTTTTAATGAAATTAATCCAACAATAATACCAATCAATGTTGGAACTAAAACAGCTGCAACAAAGGCTACTTCAAATGGTAATCCCATGTTCATGGTGACATAGGCTGAAATATAACTAGCCAATCCCATAAATCCAGCAGTACCAAGAGATATAAGCCCAGAATAACCAAGAAGGATATTTAAACCTAATGCCGCAATGGCATAGATCATCGTTCCACCAATGGTTACTATGTATCCTGATTTAAAGAAACTAAACATACCAGTTAACGATGGCAACAACATCAGTACTAATCCAAACAACACAAATTGTATGTGAGCATTTTTATAAAAGTTTTTGAAGGTTAATTTTTCTTTATTTATCGTTTGTTTTTTCATATTACACCTTCTTAATCACTTTCTTGCCAAATAAACCGTTTGGTTTTACTACTAAAAACAGTAAGATTAACAAATATAAGATTTGTCCACCCCAAGTGGAATCGACATAAAATATTAATAAGTTTCTACTAATTCCAATGATGTATGCTCCCACAACAGGACCATAGAAAGTTGAGAATCCACCAAGTACACATGCAATTAATGCACTAACTTGAACAACATCCATAAGGTTAAGGGTAACGGTTGTTGTTGGTGCAATCATCGTACCAGCAATAACACCTAACGCTCCAGCCACGGCCCAAGCTCCTAAGGTTACCTTTTTCGTTGGCACACCCATTAGGCGTGCTACATATTCATTAGAAGCCGTTGTACGTACAGCAAGTCCCCATTTGGTATTTTGTAAAAAGTAAAACAGCGCAAACATCACACCAATACCAAACACAATATTAAATAAACCATTGTATGATAGATTAGCACCTAATATCGTTACATTACCAGATTCAATTAATCGTGGTAAGTTAAGTGGATCTACTCCAAACAAGATTGGTGTTATCCCTGTAAACACCATAATTAATCCTAATGTAATAATTTGCTTTGCAAGTGGTGATACCTTTTTTGTATGACGAATTACAAAGAAGTCGATTAAAAACCCTACAACAATCGCACTCACTATACCACCTAATATGGCAATAGCTAATGGAACATTGTAGTTCATAAAAATATGTGTAACTACATATGTATTGAACATACCCACAACACCTTGTGAGAAGTTTGTAATGTTTGATGTGCGATAAATTAAGATAATCCCAAGCGCTGCAAGTGCGTAAACACTTCCTGTCTCAAGTGATCTTAATAGGATTTGAATAAACGTACTCATTTATATTCACCCCATACGATGACATTAGCAGCCCATACATAGCCGATTCCTGCTGCAATCATACTTACGACTGTTTGATCGTTAATTTTGTTTTGTTGTAAACCTAAGTACAACGATAATATTTGATCTACTTGACCTATATGTCCATATTCTTCTAAATAAATGGTTTGATCTTCAGTTAAGCCTAAATCTTTCAACATAGCGTTGTGTGCTGATCGTTTAATGTGCAAAATATCCAAGTAACCTAAATCAGATTTATTAACATTTGATTTTTCAAAAGCTCGATCAATACATTTCATCCAGTTATCTGCAGAAACTGCATTTAAACGATCTTTCATTTTTTGTGCATCCATCAAACGTAATGACTTATATGCTTGATTTAGATTGTCTGAAGTAATTGGATTTACTGTGCCACCAATTTCAACACCAGCAGTACGTGATATCGAACCATCTCCAATAATGTGTGTGCCAAGCAATACGTTTTTACCTAAATTTTTCTTAAGTAATACAGCACCACCACCTGCACCTAAGTTATACATCATGGACATGTTTTTGTCTGTGTAATCAACAAAGTCTCCATTACGATAACCACCACATACAAGGACAGTATCAATTTCATCATCCGCAATAATCATGTCTTTTGCCATTTTCATGGCTGCTACAGATGTTGCACATCTGTTTTGAACATCAATTCCCCAAGCGTTGGTCGCACCAATTCGATCTTGAATGTACAACGCTGATGTTGTTAATGGATATTCTTTCCATTCTTCCCCAAAACATACAATTACATCGATGTCTTTTGGATCAACATTTGCATTTTTAATACAATCAAGAGCGGCTAGTGCACCCATTTCTTGTGTTCCTTCATTGTTGGAAGGAATTCTTTTTTCTTTTATTCCTAGTTTTTCAATGACAGCTTCTTCTGCCCATACTCCTAAAGTGGCATCTGCAATTTCTTTTGCAGTCATAACCCCTTTAGGAAGGTAGATTCCAACTCCCATGATCCCTACATGTGCACCGTTGCTCAAAATAACCTCCTAATTTACATGCTCTTTTAACGTCTTAATAAACAATTCAAAATCATCGGTGATTAATGAATGTCCTGTATGATCAAACACGATAAGTGTCGCATCATTTAGTTGTTCTTTAATTTGCTTAGCATAAGCCACAGGCACCACGAGATCCTTTTTACCATGAAGAATCACAACATCTGCTTTTATTTGACTTAAGCGATTAGAACCAGCAGCAAACCCGCTATGTTCATCCGTCATATTAAACACCATTAGTGAGTAATCGACATCCACAAGATTGCGTTGTTTAAACATCGCCTCTAAGTATAAATCATACTCGTATTCATCTGGCTTTTTCAAGTTATAAATTAACGCATCCCAAATCGCACGCATGGTTGCTTTATCTTTATTAGCATAAGCATATAAGATTGGCGCTACTTGAACAGCATCTTTCGCTATTGTTTCTTTTGAAGTGTGCGGTTTATCTAAGATTGGTTGCCCTTTTTCATCTTTTTGAAACATTGGATAACCTTGAACACCAACTGAATCAAGTAAAATAACTTTTTTAATTAATTGTGGTTTAGAAGCAGCCATTTCTAAAGCAACTCCACCACCTGTTGACCAACCAAGCACAGTCACATCTTCAAACTGCTTTGTTCTTAAAAACTCATTTAAATCATCCGCGAAATCTTTTAATGAATTAACTTCTTTGTTGTATGTACTATCACCAAATCCACGTAAATCAACAGCGATAATTTGATAATGATTTTCCAACTCATTCATTGTCGTTTCAAAGAAAATGGATGAACTCATGTTTCCATGAACCAACAATAATTTTGGTCCTTGGTTTCCTGCTTGACGATAAGCTAACGATTCCCCGTTGCTTAAGTAAACAGTATTTACTTCATAATGCTTCACAGACGCATTCCTCCATCAACACTGATGGTTTGTCCTGTAATGTATGATGCATCATCACTAGCTAGAAACAATGCAACTGTTGCAATTTCATCTGGTTGACCTAAACGATTAAGCATCGTCATCGATGCAAACTTATCCAATAAATCTTGAGGCACTGTTTTTAATATGTCTGTCATTGTATATCCAGGTGCAATGGCATTAACACGAACATTCCCACCTTTTAGTGCAAATTCTTTAGCCCAAGTTTTTGTTAGTCCTAATAAACCTGCTTTTGTAGCAGCGTAGTTCGCTTGTCCAATGTTTCCAAATACACCAACTACTGATGAAATGTTAATGATTGATCCTGATTGATTAGCTTGCATATGAGGACCAAAATAACGAGTTAAGTTAAACACACCTTTAAGATTGACGTCAATAACTAAATCCCATTGTTCGTCTGTCATTTTACGAGTCAATGCATCTCTTGTAATTCCTGCATTGTTTATTAATATATCAATCTTCCCATATTTTTCAACAGCATAATCATAAAACTCTTTACATCCTTGCGCACCTGTTACATTTAAGTTGTAATATTCCACATGCTCATTTTCATAGGCCATGTCACCCATATCGACAGCGATAACTTTTGCTCCTTCTTTAACAAACAATTCTGCCATCGCTTGTCCTAAACCACGACTACCACCTGTAACTACCGCTACTTTGTCTTTTAATTTCATTGTCATTCCCTCTTTTCTTGTGTACTTCCAATTTCTACGCTACGTTTTTTAATATAATCGCGGTTCCCATTCCTCCACCAATACATAGAGAAGCTAAACCGTATGTTTTCTTATCTTTCATCATTTGATGAATCAATGTCGTAATGATTCGATTACCACTAGCTCCTACAGGATGTCCTAATGCAATAGCACCACCATTAACATTTGTTCTTTTTAAAATTTCTTCTTTTGAAACACCAAATTCATTTTCAAGTTCAATTAGCACACCAAGTGATTGTGCTGCAAACGCTTCATTTAACTCAAACAATTCAATATCGTTAATGTTAAGTTGTGCACGAGATAGGGCTTGTTTAATTGCTGGAGTAGGACCAAGTCCCATAATGGACGGATCAACTCCACCTTGACCAAAGGCAACAATTTCCATAAGTGGCTTTAAATTGTACTTTTTAACAGCCTCTTGTGAAGCAATCATCATAATACTCGCTCCATCATTAATTCCACTTGAGTTACCCGCAGTAACACTACCGTCTTTTTTAAATGCTGGACGAAGTGTACTTAGTTTTTCAAGGGAAGTGCGGCGATTTGGATATTCATCAGTATCGACCACTATTTCTTCTTTTCTTGTTTTTACTGTAATTGGAACAATTTCATCTTTAAACACACCATTATCAATAGCCGCAATTGCTTTTTGTTGGGAAGCAATCGCAAACTCATCTTGTTGTTCTCTGCTAATGTTGTATTTTTCTACAATATTCTCTGCAGTGATTCCCATATGGATTGGATTAAATGCATCCGTTAATGCATCATGAATCATATGATCCACAGCATTAATGTTACCCATTTTAACACCATCTCTAATTTGCCGTGGTAATATAAAAGGACTTTGACTCATGGACTCAGTACCACCAGCAATAATCACATCCGCTATATTTGCCTTGATGTTTGCATAAGCAAGCATGACACTTTTCATACCACTACCACAAACCATGTTTACACCATAAGCAGCAACAGAACTAGGAATACCTGCATTAATGGATGCTTGGCGTGCAATACCTTGACCTTGTCCTGCTGGTAAAATATTACCTAAAAGTACTTCATCAATGTTTGCTGGATCAATTTTAGTTTCTTCTACGATGCTTTTAATAACAGGTGCTGCTAAGTTTCCTGCACTCACTTCTTTTAATGAGCCAAGAAAACTACCAATAGCTGTACGTTTAGCGCTGACAATATACACTTTATTCATGAGAATCTCCTTTTTTTCAATTATTATGTTGACCAAATTCTTAATTATGTTATATTAAACATGAATACTGATTCACCTTACACGTTAACAATACTTTAAATTACTCACAAAGTCAACACTTTTTTGTAAGCGTTTGCACATTTTTGTGCATTTGACTATATGTGCTTTTGTTTGTAGACTTAAAGTATAAAAAAGACAATGGAGAAAAAACTATGGCACTCGTATTATCATTGAATTCAGGCAGTTCCTCATGCAAGGTACAACTTTTTGATATGCCTAGTGAAAAAGTCATTTGTAATGGCCTTTTTGAGCGTATCGGATTGGATGAAGGACTTATCAAAGTTAAATTTGAAAACAACGAAATTAAAAAGTCACAACCTTTAAAAACACATCATGAAGCAATTAACATTTTCTTTGCGATCTTACAAGATGAGAAGATTATTTCTAGCATCAATGATGTCAAAGCAGTAGGCCACCGGATTGTGCATGGTGGAGAAAAATACGCAAAGTCAGTCGTTATTAATGATGAAGTTGCACAAGACATCGATAAATATAGTGAGTTAGCACCACTTCATAATCCTGCAAATCTATTAGGATATACCGTCATCAAAGAACTACTTCCAGAAGTTTTACAAGTAGCTGTCTTTGATACCGCTTTTCATCAAACATTAAAACCTGAAACTTACATGTATCCTATTCCTTATCATTACTACGATAAATACAAAATTAGAAAATATGGATTTCACGGCACGTCACACTTTTATGTAAGTGACACATTAAGAAAAACTATCGGTGAAGATAAAACCGAGAAAATTATTACTTGTCACTTAGGAAATGGTGCATCATTGTCTGCTATTAAACATGGCCAGTGCATTAACACATCCATGGGTTATACCCCACTAGCTGGGATTATGATGGGTACAAGATCTGGTGATATTGATCCTGCAATTCTACCTTTTATCCAACAAGCAGAAAACCTAAATCCTGATGAAACCTTAGAAATCTTCAATCGCGAATCAGGGTTAAAAGGGATTTCTGAACTATCTTCTGATATGCGCGATATTAAGACTGCCGTTGATAATAACAATACTAAAGCCAAATTAGCATTAAACATGTACATTCACCGAATTGGATCAACCATCGCAAGTTATATTGCGCAATTAGGCGGATGTGATGCGATCATCTTTACAGCTGGTGTGGGTGAAAATGCCACATTTGTTCGAGAAATGGTGCTTAATTACTTACAACCTGCTTTTTCAATCAATGTGGATACTGATAAGAATAACCAACGAGGTGACTTCTTTGAAATCACAAAACAAGATTCAAGCATTAAAGCATATGTCATCGCTACTAATGAAGAACTGATGATCGCAAGAGATGCTTATTCATTTTATTCTATCTAGTAAACAAACACTCTCACTTGGGAGTGTTTTTCGTTATAATACAAGGTGAGGTACACCATGAACATTTTAATCACAGCTTTTGATGCTTTTAACAACCAAGACATTAATCCCACACAATTGATCATAGATCATTTACCTGATAAGATACACCATCATATCATTGATAAACTCCTTTTAGAAACAGTTCGTTATAAATCAATACACACTCTTATTCATCAACTCAAATCAAACCAGTATGATGCAATTGTAATGTTAGGGTATGCCCAAAACAGTGACGGTTTTCATGTGGAACGAGTTGCCATTAATGTGGATGATTTTCGAATCGTTGATAATGAGCAAAATCAACCCATTGATGAAAAAATACATGAAGATGGAGATAACGCTTATTTTTCAACACTTCCAATAAAAGCAATAGTAGCATCACTGTTAGATCATGGGTTTAAAGCATCAATATCCAATAGTGCTGGGACCTTTGTTTGTAATCACTTGTTTTATGGATGTGGCTATCATCTACAAAAAACAAATAAAAGTATACCTTTTGGATTTGTGCATGTCCCTAATTTATCAACACAAAAAAACAGCGCTTTTTCATATTCATTAACGGATATGCTAAAGGCTGTAATGGTAATCATTGAAACCATCACTCTTACTCAAGAAGATGTACAAATCAGTGGTGGTAAAGAATTCTAATCAAACAAAAACGACCAATCTACCTCATATTGTTTATTTCTTCGGATATTTAAATTAGCAAGAGCTGTATCTAAATACTGCTTCCAAAGAGCTTTAGTTGTTGTTTCTTTGTAATACTTCTTAAAAAAAGTTGAAAGTTGTTGTTTTTTATACACTGTTAAAACTGGATCATAAAACAAACCATAGCAAATAAACGTCGCTATATCTTCTTGTTGGTTCCCTATGCGAACATTCTCAAAATCAACGGCAATAATCTCGTTGTTAGATACAATAAAATTTGAGAAATTCACATCATCAAAAATCATAGTTGGTAATGCTTTGTAAAATTTCTCCATGTAATCATACCAGAGCACAAAATACTCTTGCATGTCTTTTTCTTGTTGTTCATGGTGAATATACACATCCAACAAGGTTTCACCACTAATGGTTGACATTGTGATGGTTTCATTAGAAACATCCATTAAATGTGCCGTTTTTATGTTGTGTTTTTTTAATTGATTGTACACAAAAACTTCATGATTAATATCACCCATCACAAATATTTTCTTTACCTTTTCTTTTTCTTTGAACACTTTGTTTCTTTTAGAGGGATTCATTGTTTAAACTCTACTTTGATTGTAGCATTTTCTTGATAACCGTCTAATTCTTTAACCACCGAAAGTACCGCGTTTCTCATTAAGGTTTGCACAAAAGGAACCATTGTAAGTTCTTGATTGTTGATGGATACTGTAACTTGTTGTTGGTTAAGAACACACTGATTATCTTGCGGATATTTTAAAACATGTTTAAGCATATCATGACATGTCATCCCACACGCCTTACAACAAGCGTCATCCACATTTGGCAATCGATGTGGAACAACTTTCTCTAAATAATCCACAAGTTTTTCAATATCTTTTTCATAATGATACACATCCCACTGCTCATATTTATCATTTGCATTAGCAAACACTCCACTTATAGCAATCGTAACATCGTCCAACTTCAATTGGATGTCTGACTCATCTTTGCCACAAACTATTTTTGGGATGTTTGCCCCATCAACACCTTCACACACACACCAATCATGATCAAATAAATCAAATATTCGTTCAATGTTTACTACTTTATACATAAGCACATCTGTCTCATGCACTCCTTTTGCGACAACCATATCTGCGCCTGCTTGATGATGACGATGTGTGTTAGTGCCTTCTCTATCCATTGTAAACGCCTCATAATGAATATCTTTAACACTACCTACACTGTATCGTCGTTTCTTTAACTCTTTAATAATGGCTTCTACAGTTGTTGTTTTTCCTGTTTTCGTAATTCCATTGACGGTTAGAATTCTCATAAAAAGCTCCTTTCAACCACAAAGACACTCACAAACATGACTAACGACACAATCATGATTGCTTTATCAATATAACTTAATCGCAATGACTTAACATGCGTTCTTTTTTCATATGCTTTAAAACCTTTTAAATCCATGCTCATCGCCAATCGTTTTGCTTTTAGTATTGTACGAATGAGAACTGGCGTCACAAACAATTGAATAAGTTTAATCTTGTTTTTAAACGCTTGTTGTTTAAAACTTATTCCTTTTAGCTCAAAAGATTCCATGCATAAAGAAAACTCTTGATAAAAGGATGGTAAAAATCGTAATCCTATCATACTCATCATCGTTATTTCATACGGTACTTTCATAAGTGTTAAGCCATATATCATGTCATTTTCACTTGATAAGGTAAATAAGTAAGCACTTGATATGATGATTAATAAACGAAAGAATGTCATCCCACCTGCAATTACACCTTCTACTGTAACAATATCAAAACCATTCACTGCAATTAAACTAGTACCACTAACAAAAATACTTTGAGCGATTGCCACAAACACTAATATTGGAATCATTTTTCTTATTTTCTTAATGACACTAACAAATGATAATGAAAACAAAGCATACAGCACTAGCACGATACCAAACAACATCAGTTGAATAAGCAAGTTTCTAGTAAATACACTTAATGAGCTTATCATTGCCACAACACATAACAACGTACGGGGATCAGGATGATACTTGTTCATGCAATCCCTCCTTTGTTAAGGTAAATGTTCTTTTGTGATTGAACACACTTACTCGTTGATCGTGACTTACCATAATATATCCCATGTTGTAGTGATTTAATGTTTCTAATAGAATATGTGTTGATTGATCATCTAACCCAGATGTTGGTTCATCTAAAAACAAAAATGATGGTTGTTGTAGTAAAATCGCTGCACAAGCAATTCGTTGTTGTTCACCTTTAGAACATAGTTGAGGATGAGATTTGTACAAGTGGTCAATTTTTAACATGTGTGCAACTTCATGTGCTTTTTCTTGAATGTTACTAATATCCTCTCTAAAAGACAACAACATGACTAACTCTTCCCAAACACTCATCGAAAACAATTGAAAAGCTGGTTGCTGATGCAAATATCCAATTTTTCGCCCAATCTCATATCGCTGCATGCTATTGATGTTTTTACCTGCGATGGATACATTGCCTTGTATTGGTTTTTCTAGATTTAACATGGTTCTCATCCATGTTGTTTTTCCCACACCATTTTCACCTTGAAGTAAAATTTTATCTTTGCAAGAAATAGTACAATTTATTGGTTTCTCATGTAGTGCTTTATTAACACCAACAACAAGGTTTTGACATAAAATAAACTCACTCATAAAGTAAACCTCTTTGAAATATTCCACAGAGAATCATGTTGGTGATCTACCACAAGTAGTGTTTCTATTTGCTGTTCAATAATTGGAATGATTTGCTTCTTTTTCTCAAAAGATAGTGCACTTAATGCTTCATCTAAACATAAAATTTTCGGTTGTAATAACATGGTTGATCCTAATGCGATAAGTTGTTGTTCACCAATCGAACACTCCGCTAATTTCTTATCTTTTAAATACATACAATCAAAGGCAGTAAGTAGCTCCATAATTTTTGATTTTATGATACTTGCAGGTGTTTGAATATTTTCAAGCGCAAACGCTAGTTCATCCATTACATACAATCCAACAAATTGCCAATGAGGTTGCTGAAAAACAAGATTAATCGTTTGAATCTTTTGAGCGTGTGTGTAATTGTTTATTGGTTGTTCAAATAGAAGATATTCTCCGGAAGCTTCCGCTGAGATATGTTGAGGAACACAATCATTTAACCAATATAAAAAGGATGATTTACCAATTCCTGAAGGTCCAGATAAAAAAATCCGTTCATGTTTGCTTAATGAAAAATTCAAATTTTCATAAATAACTTTTGATGTGTTGTATTGAAAATGTGCGTTTTTTACTTCTATTGCCTTCATGGTAATAACTCTATCTTAATAACGTATTTATTCCAACGATTACTAAAGGGATCTTGTGCAACAATTATTTCCATGGGACCTGTTCCACCATCACTTTTTGATAAGATAGGTTCGTTGTCTCTTTTGTATACGACATACACATTATCATCCATCATCACTTCATCCACACTTAAGACGGTAGTAAAACCATCAAGTGATGAAAAGGCAACTTCACTAAATGTAACGTCTATTTTTAAATACTCAAGCAAGTCCTTTATACTTATACCCGTAAATGTAATGGTCTGATTAGGTTGAGAAGTAGATCTAAGTTCTGCAGTAAAACTAGTAGCAGGTAGTTCTTTTAGTTCACCAAGTGTAATTTCTTTTGACTGACTCCCTGCGACAATAGTAAGTTTCTCTTGATCTAATCCCTGTATACGGTTAATGTTTAACGCACTCAAAATTCCCGTCACAACAACAAAGATTACAATAAGTCCTAGTAATAATTTGGTTTGCTTACTCATGATTGACTAATAAATCCTCTCAGTGAACCACTCACTCGATGCGCTACAATTCCACCAAGACCACCAAATAAAAACCCTGCACTTAAAGATAGAAGCAGTGGTATAAGTGGCAATCTAAAAAACACGATATTTGAAGCATACGTACCAGCCATATTGGCAAAAGCACCCATTAAAAAAGCGACTATCGTATGTTTACTTTGATACTTAAACAAGAAAAATACACCATCCATAACAAGTCCCGGTAGTAAATACGTAAACAAACTTAAAATACCATGAGATCCTATTGTTCCCGTTACTAAAACGATGATGGCTTGAACAATGGTAGTTATGGTAGCGCTAAAAGGTTTATTAATAACTAGTGCCGCCACTACAATAAACAACATGTAAATACCACCTGCTACAGAACCTCCAGGTATAAAAAGCGGACCTGTAATCATGTGCACAAGTGGTGTTAATACTGGTTTAACGGCTATTCCTAGTGATGCACAACCAGCAATAAATATTAAATCAAATACAGAATATCGGTTTAAAATCTTTTTTACCATGATGAAATAAAAAACCTTTCTTTAAAGAAAGGACCTAACATCCTTTCCACAATGGGAGGCTATATCGTTTCCAATATAACCCACGGCTAATCTTCATTAAAGGTAGAAGGTTTAGCTCGGATCTTATAGTATTAGTATACATGAATTTTTTCACAAATTATAGCATCAAAAAAAATATCAACGAACTTGTTGATATTTCTATGGTTTTTGTTCTTTTATCCACCACCAACAGGTGGGAAAATAGCGATGATATCATTATCCTTGATTTCATCATCAAGCTTAGAATGAATACCATTGATTAAGAAGATAGCCACATCTGCAGCGTCTATTTTAAAATGATCAATTAAGTCTTGCCCATTATTAAAATCTTCTGCATCGACATGCACAATCTTTCCTCTGTCTTCTCGTAGTGTTGCAAAAAATCTTACTTCAATCATACAAAAAATAAAGGGAGGAGAACCCTCCCTTATCTCCTAACTAAATAATGTCTAAGCGTTTTAGTGTTTCTTCAGTTGGGAACGCATTTTCCCAACCACGCACTTTGTAATAATCTGGAAGTGTTACTTTTAGTTGACTAATTGTGCCTTTAGAAGGTCCTGCTGGAATTGCATCTTCTAATAGACGTTTTGGTAATGTGTCATCTTCTGGTAACATACCTGCATCTTTGTTGAATAAACGTTCGATATTATAAATACGTTCTCCAACTTCAAGTAATCCAGTCGCATCATAGTTTGTTCCTGTAGCAGCGTTAATCATTGCAGCATATTCAGGAGCACCAAGTGCGAAAGAGGTAAATAAGCACATACCTGTTGAGTCAATTACTGCTGTTAAGTCTTGGAATATTTTCGTCCAAGTTGCTTTACCTTCAGTTTCAAAACGATCTAACGGTTCAGGTAATCCTAATACTTCAGGAGAAATCATGTATCCACGTACATGACATCCACCACGGTTAGATGTTGCATAAGTGATACCAATTCCTTGAATACCACGAGGGTCATAAGCTGGTAGTTCTTGTTTTTTAACTGTCATTGATAGTTCTGGAACACCATAATGTTCGCATAAACGATGTGATCCTTGAGCCATAAGTTTGCCAAGTTCACCTTCTGCATTACCCATGCGTTTGGTCCATTCAACGATTGCTTCGCTGCTTCCCCACTCTAGAGGTACGCCATCACAATCTTCTTCTTTTATAAATCCTTTTTGATATAGTTCCATCGCTGCCGCAATTGTACATGGTGCAGAAATAGCATCTAATCCAAGTTCATTACATAAGAAGTTGGCTTCATTGATTGCATGAAGATCATCTACTGCACAGTTTCCACCATAAGCCCAAATTGGTTCGTACTCTGGTCCACCAATGACTTTACCATCATGGTTAATGACACGACCACAACCGATAGGACAACGATGACAATATCCTTGTTTTACCAAGTATTTCTCACGTAATGTTTCACCAGAAGTGTTATCTGCATTTTCAAATTGTGCTTCTTGGAAGTTCTTTGTAGGATATGATCCTATGTTGTTAACGATATTAACTAAGACGGATGTTCCATACGTTGGTAATCCTTCTCCTGTAACACCATTTTCTCTGATTTTACGATGAGCATCGGTTACAGCTTCACGTAGTTTTTCAGGATTTTGTGGTTCAATTACAGTACGTTTGCTAGCTACTGCGATTGCTTTTAGGTTTTTTGAACCCATTACAGCACCAACACCACCACGACCTGCAGCACGATCACCTTCATTCATAATCGCTGCAATGCGAGATAACTTCTCACCTGCTGGTCCAATGTTTAATACGGATACATTAGCATGTCTTTCTTTTAAAGTTGTTTCAACATGTTCTGTTTGTTTGCCCCATAAATCTTGCGCATCTAAAATTTCAACTTTATCATCTTCAATGTGGATATATACTGGGTTTTCTGATCTACCTTCTACTAAAATAACATCATAACCAGCATAGCGCATTTTTGCTCCCCAAACTCCACCGGAGTTTGAACTTGCAATCATGTTGTTTAGTGGTGCTTTTGTTACAACCATGTAACGTCCACCTGTAGGAACATTAACCCCTGTTAATGGACCTCCTAAAAATGCGATTTTGTTTTCTGGTGACAATGGATCAACTTTTGCGATACCTTCATCATACAAAAGTTTTGTTCCTAACCCGCGTCCACCAATGTACTTTTTTGCCAAGTTCTCATCAATTTTCTCTCGTTTAATTGAATGATCATTCAAATTAATACGTAAGAGAGTTAAATTATACGAAGTAGTCATAAATTCTCCTTTCTTTATTTACTCCTTCATGAAAAAACAAGGGCGTATGACCCTTGTTGTATTTACAATTATCAGGCCACACGATAAACATGTGGTCCCTTTCCAAACACGGGAGGCATTTATGTTTCCACAAACACCCAATGGTTAACATTTCATCAAAAGAAAAATTAACTCGGAACCTTGTACTACCATTATACAAAACAAAGCAACATTTGAAAAGTGAAATCGGTAACATTTTTTCACCCACCAGCCCCAGTCTTTAAAAAATGAATCATTATTTTATCGTATCCATGTTTTGCTGCTAGTGTTATAGCTTTGTAATTTTCGCTATCTATAATATCTTCATCTGCACCTTGTTCTAATAAATAAGTTACCCAATCCACTTTATTTAAAATTACTGCATGCATTAAAAGTGTTCTTCCTTGTCGATCTTGTTGGTTTACTTGTCGTAAAGACCACGTGGTAGATTTTGCTTGTTCTAATGCATCTTCATAAAACAACAACCATAACTTGTTCACTTAAATACACTCCACAAATCCACGAGTCCACAAACAATCAGCACACGATGGGTATTGACCATTGCAGTCACACAAAGAATCATTAACATAATCACAAGACTCTAACAAATCACAGTCTGGACATGAAGGGAAACGATTAGCGTAGTTTTGAAAGCGAAGATCTTTATAGTTTTTCTGCTCATAAATATCTTCTATGCTTTTTTCATTAGCATTTCCATAGTAAAACTTGCTCACTTGCTTTCTACGTCCAAACACATACTCAATAGTATCATGAGCAAATCGATAACAAGGAGAAATACTGCCATCAGCCACAATCGTCAGTGTACTATCCTCCACAAACACACATTTTCTTTCTGTCTTTAATTCAAAATGTGGAAACTTCGTTTGCATTTGATTTGATAATGCCTTATTCAACCATTTCTTTCGATATTCTTTCATCGTTTCATTAGAGTCGAGAGTATAACAAATCAAATCTTTCGACACAAAATTTTGTGGTAATAAATTAGAAATGATCAGTTTCATAAACCCCATTTTCTTTAACTTAGGGATTAATTCTTCTACTTCATCAATGTTCCATTTACTTAACACTAGCTGCGCTATAAGGTGAGGTCTTAACTGTTTTTTTTCTTTACGTAAATCAACTAGTCTTTTTAAGTTTTCACGCAAACGATCCAACTCAAATGTTCTAATTTTCTTAAATGTTTCATCAAGACCATCTACAGAAACAATAATCTGATCAAACTCATCCACTAATGTATGAAGGGTTTGATTACTCCAAGTGTACCCATTGGTTGTTATCGAGCGTTTCACTTTAGGAAGTTGTTTCATTAATTCATTAAAATCAGGATGAGTTGTTGGTTCTCCAATTCCACCAATAACAATATGTTCCAGCGCTTGCATGTTATGCATTTGATTGTTTATATCCATAAACAATTCCTTGTTCATTGAAAGCATCGGATCTTTCCAGTTACGCTGAAAACAACTCACACACCCTAAATTGCAAGTTTGAGTTAATTCTATGTATATTTTCTTTATTGGTGAATCATACATAAACTATCTTATCCATTTCCATTTTTATAGCGAATAAAGACATGCTTTATGTTGCTTTTTGGTGTTGGTCTTTCATCAATTTCAAATGTTTTTAAATACCGAATCATTGGTGTCATCTTTGAAAATCCATAGTTACGTGAATCGAAATCAGGATATTTTTTAACAAGTAAGTTTCCTACTTCTCCTAAAAATGCCCAACCTTCCTCATCGGCAACATCATCAATCGTGCTACGTAAAATATTTCTAAGTTGTTTCTTTGTCTTCTCTGACATTTTTTGTTGTGCTTTATTAGCCTCTTGATCGGCCGGTGTGGCAATAACTTCAATATAAATGAATCGATCACAAGCTGCAATAAATGGAGAAGGTGTTTTCTTTTCACCAATCCCAAATACTTTTTTTCCTGCTTCTCTTAAACGTATAGCTAATCGAGTAAAGTCACTATCACTAGATACAATACAAAAACCTTCAATACCTTGAGGTGAGTACAATATATCCATCGCATCGATAATCATTGCACTGTCCGTTGCATTTTTCCCTGTCGTATAGCCATATTGTTGAATTGGAGTAATTGCGTTTTCTAATAAGTGTGGTTTCCACCCGGATAAATTCGGTTTTGTCCAATCACCATATATACGCTTAATAACAGGCGTACCATATCGAGTAACTTCTTCTATGATGCCTTTAATGTTATTATAGGGGACATTATCAGCATCAATTAAGACAGCTATCCTTAAATCTTGTTGTATTTCCATGTTTTCCTCATTTTCTAACACGTGCTTTGCTTTATTTTAACATACTTTATTTTGTTTCGTTTAAGAAATCCCAAGCGATTTGAGCTAAGCCTTCCGCTAAAACAGCAATATTTTTATCATCCCACTCAAAAGAAGGATGATGGTGGAAAACTGGATGATCAATATCTTTTGCAATCCCCACAAAGACAAATGCACTCGGTACTTCCTTTGCAATAAACGCAAAATCTTCTCCACCCATCATTGGTTGTGCTAACTCATGAACATTTTCTTTTGAAAGTACTTTTGAAAAAGAGCGTTTTGCAAGTTCTACCATGGCTTCATCATTAACTAACACCGGATATTTTCGATTATATTCAACTTCTGCTTTTGCATCAAAAGAAGATGCAATGTTTGTTGAGATTTGCTTAATTTTGTTTTCTACTTCTAAACGAGTTATTTCATTTAATGTTCGAACTGTACCCGTAATTTTCATCGTATCAGGAATCACATTAAAAGCACTACCCGCATATACTTGACCAATGGACACGACAACTGGATCAAATGGATCAGAGAAACGACTCACAATACTTTGAAGCCCTAAGATTATATGTGCTCCAACTAAGATTGGATCTATCGTAGTGTGTGGCATCCCACCATGACCTCCTTTTCCAATGACAGTAATCGAAAACTCATCAGGTGCAGCCATCATAGCACCAGCCATCGTATGTGCCTCATTTTCTACAATATGACCCATTAAATGACACCCAAAAGCAGCATCTACATTTTGTAGTACTCCTTCTTGAATCATCGGAAGTGCTCCACCAAAGTTTTCTTCCGCTGGTTGAAACATAAGCAACACTTTCCCATGAAGTTTATCCTTAATTTGATGTAGTGCAACTCCAGCTAATGCCAATCCTGCAGTATGTCCATCATGACCACAAGCATGCATTTTGTTTGCTACTAACGATTTAAGAGCATGCGATGGATCTTCATCAATGGCTAAACCATCCATGTCTGCACGAAGCAACACCGTCTTACCAACATGTGCTCCTTCAATGGTGGCGATGATTCCTGTTTTTGCAATGTTTGCTTTATAAGGTATTTTGTGTTTTTCTAAAAAAGAGATAATGGTTTTGGCAGTTTCAAATTCTTCAAAGCCTAACTCAGGAAATTGATGTGTTTTATGTCTTAGTAGTATTGCTTGTTCTAGGTGTTTCTCAATGATTGATTTAAAGTTCATAATGATAGCTCCTTGCACAGATTATAAAGCAAGAAGACTGTCACTTCAATAAAGCATTAAAAAAGAGAAGGTTTCTTCTCTTTATAGTTGATTATGTGTACCATCACATTTAGGTTGATTACCTGTTTGTTTACACTGACATAAATACACTGTTTCATCCTTTTGTGCTGTGTATTTTACTGGGACAATGCTTGTTGCTTTATGAGATCCATCACAAAATGGTTGATTGTTGCTACGACCACAAGCACACCAATAAATACTTTCACCTTCTTTTAACACAACTTGAGCTGGTTGTTTTTTAGCAATGATTGCTTCATTATTTTTTGACATATGATTCCTCCATAACTCAAGTATACGCATTATTTGTACAACCTACAATCCATCTAGTCCTTTTTAGGTGTAATTTTCTTCGCCAAGTAAATAAAAGGAGTATCCGCAATTGCAATTAGCACTTTCAAAAAATACGTCGACAAAAAGATTTGCCACAAATTATATTCTAATCCAACAAACGCCACACTAACAAAAATACTTGTGTCGATGAGCTGTGAAAAAAGTGTTGAAACATTATTACGTACCCATAAAAATTTATCATCCATGAGTTTTGATTTTATCCATGAGTACACACTCACATCTAATAACTGACTAATGACATACGCTGTTAAGCTAGCAATCACAATTCTAAAAGACAAACCAAAAATATGTTCGAAAGACGATTGTATTGATAATGCGAAAGCTTCATTAGCAGGTTCAAACATAAGTGCCATCTGCATCGTCACTAGATAAAACAAAACTGATGAAAAACCGATAAACACAGATTTTTGAGCATCTTTTTTTGAATATTTCTCACTTAGTATATCCGTAGCTAAAAAGATAGACCCATACAATGTATTTCCAAGAGTTGCTTGTAAGTTAAATACCTCTATTGCCTTTACTACTTGAATGTTAGCCAACACTGAAGCAACAGCAATAAACATAAAAAGACCTACTTTACCAAACTGCCTATAAAAAAGTAAAACAAGTAAAAAATGTACAAAAATAAATCCTACACCATAGACTACATTAAACATACTATCACCGTAAGCATTATAACGACATTGAAGCTTAAACACAATAAAAAAAATGCAATTAACTTTCGTTAACTGCATCATACACTTGGTTTTGAATAAACAACTCTACAAGATACGGATCAAATTGCTTGTTTGCCTTATTGATTAACTCCTCAAGTGCTTCTTCTTGACTAACAGCTGAAGCGTATGCTTGAGTATGAATCATCGTATCATACGCATCCACAATCGCCAAAATACGCGAAGACAGAGGAATATCTTCTTTTGATAACCCCTTAGGATATCCTTTGCCATCCCAACGCTCATGATGAGCCAATACTACTTCAGAAACTTCTGCAAACTCATTCACTGCGCTCAATATCCGATACCCTACCTCAGAGTGCTTCATAATTTGATCCCACTCATTGGTCGATAATTCACTAACTTTATTTAAAATAGCAGTAGGTATATTTACTTTGCCTATGTCATGCATAAGTCCTGCAAGTTTGATTTTATTCAATTGATTCAATTCAAAATGCATTAACTTACCCATTTCATAGCACATTTTACTCACTCGATTTGCATGTTCTTTTTCATTTTCATGTTGTGTGAAAAATGCATCTAAAATAACTTGGATGGTATCTAACATGGTTTTTGATCTAAACTCTAGTTTTTTGCGATACATTTTAGTTTCTGCTTCACTAAATACATCTTTAATTCTTTGTTCTTTCGTGTATTTTGTGGCAACTCCAGCACTAACACTAATTGGTGCATTAAGTATAGTCTTGCCATCAAGTTGTGTATTGATGCGTTGTACAATATCGTTTGCCTCATCACTGTTAGTTTTTAATAACAATACTACAAACTCATCGCCACCTACTCTTGCAACTATATCATCTGCGCGACATTCATTTTTAATGACATGCGCAATCTCTTGAATCATTTCATCACCATGTAGATGACCAAATGCATCATTAATGAGCTTAAGTCCGTTGGCATCTAAAACAATCAACGATATCGGTAAGTTTCGTTTTGTGTCTAAACGTTTTAGTTCCTCTTCATAAAATCTTCGATTATAAATTCCAGTTAGTTGATCATGGTAATTCAAAAAGTACATTTCTTTTTCGATTTCTTTTCTCTCAGTAATATCTTCAATCATAATCATAGAGTAAGGAATCACTAGAGAATCTGTATCAATCTTAGAAAATGTTATATTCGCCCAAACAATACTTTGGTCTTTTCTCAGCAAGCGAACTTCTTCTGTAAAGTTGTGCTCACCATTGCTTTTCCTTTGATGTCTTTTCTGCTTTATTTTTTGGTTATCGACATCGTAAAGCAAAGAATCAAAACTCATTTTTTCTAATTCTTTTTCTGTGTATTGCATAATCTCACACAACTTTTGATTTACGCTATTAAATTCGTTGTTCATTGGTCCATAAGCAATACCAATAGCTGCTTGAGAAAACATTGCTTTTAATAGTTGTTGGTTTTCTTGAATGATTTTTTCTTGAATTTTTTGTTGGGTAATTATTTCTAAGTATAAAATCATTCCCCCAACTTTTTGATCAATATTATACCAAGGACGACATTCCCAACGAGTATATTCAACTTTCCCACTTGCATGTAAATAGGTATCATCGTTGGATATAACGACTTCTCCATCTAGTGCACGTTGATGAACATTTCTTATACGCTCAGGTAATTGTGGGAACATATCGTAATGGTTTTTACCTATGATATGTGGATCATGTACATCGTATGTGTCTCTAAACTTCTGACTAACATAAATGTAATTCATGTCTTTATCAAATACAGCAATCGCACTTCGATTATGTTCAATGATATACTTCATTAACTCATGTGAGTGTTCAAGTGCTTCTTGTGCTTGCACTTTTTTTGTGATGTCACGACGAGCACCAAAATGCCCTATCATCTTTTTATCATCATTAAAGATAGTTACATAATGACCCTCAATCCAAATAGGCTCTCCACTATTTGTGCGTTCTAATGTTGTTAGTGTAATCTCTTTTTCATTTAGTAGTTTTGTATAATCTCGTTTTACATTTTGATAAGGATAGTCAAACAATGTTTTTATATTTTGACCAACAATTTGCTCATAAGTGGCATCAAGTTGTCTCACCATCGCATCATTTGCATACATTACAATTTCATTTTCTAACAACTGATCAAACAACTCATCTTTATTGGTGGCATTATCCCAATCCACCGGTTCTTTAAATTGTGCAAAAAACATACCTTCATGAGAAAGCTTTGAAAACAAATACATGTATTGCTTTGCTTCTTGAAGTTCTTTTTCTTGAATACGTTCTTGTGTAATATTACTAATAACACCCACAACACCTTGTATGACATCATCTACTACTAGTGGACTTAGATTAATGTTGTAATATACCAATTGATTATGATGGGTTATTTTCTTGTAAATTGTGGTTTTCTCACCTTTTAAAACAAGCGATAAATGATACTCGACTTCTTCTTTAAATGATTGAGGTTGTAAAATGTCAAATACGTTGGATTTTTCTTTTATACTCGCATCTAAAAAATCCTTAACAGTGTTTTTATGTTTGTCACTGTAAAGTAAATAGTTGCCTTTGACATCCAACACAAAGATGTTTAAATCTGGTAATTGTTGGATAATTAATTTGAATATCTCTTTCGTATTTTTCATTATTACCAACTTACAATTTTCCTGTATGCTTATTGTAGACTTAATTCACTTTTGTTTCAACAATTATTCACTTTTTAGTTTACTAACCATTGACAAAAAGCGATCTTTTTCATTCATCGTTTCTAAACCACCTTCATCCACAAATCCTGCTGCACCTAAAACCATACCCAATAGTATTCCTCGTGCAGCACTATCACCACCCGCTAACACGTTCGCTTTAAAAATTGTAGGCGCATTGTTTTGATATTTGAGTAATAAATAAATAACACTTGGAAAAGCCATCTCTGAAGGACAAGCTTGACCCAATGATGAAATCGCTTCAACAGGTTCAAGTTCTAACACTTCTTTCGCTTTATTAAATAGTTCTACAATCATCATTGGCATACTAGATAAGGCTTTATCTAGTGCTTCAACTAACACCATACCTTGATCAAGGTTATACACAACATCCGTAAAATAAGTTGCTAATGTCACAACAATCGGATGATCATGCGTTGCTTTTGTAAAAGCTATTGCGTACAACTTTGCAAGTTGGGGTTGATCTTTGTATTTGAGTAAGATTGGAGGCAGTTTAATTAAACCCCCTAACTCACTAGAATCAGACCCTTTGTAGTTACCTTCTTCTAAATTTGTAACTACCATTTTCATTGCTTTATCTTTGTAGCCTTTATAATCTTTCATCCACTCAACAAAACTCTCATAATAAGATGCCACATCAATTTGATCGACACTGTTCATATAGTCCATAAAATGTATCATGACATCGCCATAATGAGTTAAATCACCTTTAACTTTGCCTTTGTGAAAACTGTCTTCTAATACATCAAAACAATCACTATCTTCATTAAAATGTGCTCTAACCTTCTCTGTATCGTAAATCCAATGCAATCCTAAGACATACTTATCTTGAATGATTGCTCCTTTTAATGCTTTTTCTAAGTTACTCATACGTTCACCTCTTAACTATATTGTAACGAAAAGTAATCACAATGTGCATAATATGCATAAATAAAAACACCATAATGGTGTTTGTTAATCATTTGGTGCACCAGACGGGATTTGATTATGGGGGTTTTTGATGTTTTTGCAATATGCTAAACCCTACTATTTAGAGGGTTTTTGTGATGTTAGAGGTTTATTTTTTCTACAACTTTTAGAAAATTGTTATCAAAATTGTTATCACAGATATTTAAGTATGTCTTTTTCTGTGCTTTCTAGTAAGTGAGTATAGACTTTCAAAGTCATGTTTATATCACTGTGTCCCAGTCGCTTCGATACAGCTACAATGTTAGCTCCTGCATTAATTAGATTTGTGGCATGGCTGTGCCTTAGATCATGTATTCTAATCTTCTTAACTTTACTCATGTTTATTGCTTCAATGAATTCTCTTTGTATCTGAGTTGCTGATAATGGGTATTCGCCACCAAATATAAAAGGCTTCCCACATATCATTTTAACCTTCTCAAGAGTTGTTTCATCAATTAGTACAGTTCTAACACTGGAGATTGTTTTTGTTGGTTTAATGCCTTCTTTATGCGATCTAAGGGACTTATTAACAGTCAATCTATTTCCTATTAAATCAGTATCTTTCAAAGCCATAGCTTCACCTCTTCTTAAACCAGTTTTGTAAAGTAGAGTGAAGTAAGCATTATATACTGGGTTTTTTACATATTCGATAAATTGATTAAATTCATCATCTGTCCAAGTTTCATAATTTGTCATATCTTTTGCGGTCTTATTAACATTGGTAATCAACCCAAGTCTAAACCTAGCATTATGCATATCATTAGCATATTTTAAAATTGCTTTTAATAATCTAATACTCTCATTTTTTGACTTCCAACCATAAGAGCTGGATTTGATTGTATTTACCAAGTCTTGAATATCTTTTGCTTTAATTCGTTTGATAGACATACTACCCAAATCAACAGATAATTGTTTGTAAGTCCTCTTATACGCTGCTAAAGTTGATTTTGCTATAGAGTGGGAAACAGTATCAAGATATTCATTGAATACAGTATCAAGGGTTATCTTTCTTGTTGGTGTAAGAATAGACTGTCTAAAATCATGTTCAAAGGCAATAGCATCACGCTTCAATTCAAAGCCACGCTTAATCTTAGATAAAGGTTTACCCTCTTCATCTGTGTACCTTATCATTGCGTACCATGTACCACGCTCATTGTCTTTATATACTGCCATTAGAAAGTTTCCTTTGCATACTAATTTCAAAATTGAAATCAGAATTAAATTCAACAACCCCTTCACTTTCATTATATATCTTATATGGCCCACCAATTACAGAAATATTTACATGTTCAATTTCATCACTTAAATCGTGAAATAGATATGTTTTGTTTTTTGGTACATAACCAATATGATATAGTTTTTCCTCGCTCACTCCTCCAAACACTTTGATAGCATTTTTATCAAATTCATTATCTGGATCAGGTAAAAATTGAATGAAATTGATTAAACTAGGTTGATAACGGTATTCTCTTATATCAAACTCTTCAATTTCTTTATCTGATGTGTACTCATAAGGGAGACCTAAAGAATAGTTTTCTTTCATATCTCTAATAAGCTTATTAACATTCTTTTTGTAATGTTGATTCCCTGCTACTCGAAATTTAATTATTTCTCCAGTTTTTTTCTTAGTTTTCACTTCTTTATTTTTGCCTTCTTCATTTTTGGTTGAATTGATTTCTTTTACTTTTGGTTTAACCCAAAAACCCATTAATGCAAGAAGTAAGAATAAAATTATTGGAAAATATAACCAACTAAAAAATTCAATAAACAAAGTAGCAAAAAAAATGATTGAAAAAATAACGATTGTCGCAACCAATTTCTCTTTTAATGTAAATTCCTTCTTCATAACCCACCTCTATATCTTTCTGTTCTTATAAGCTACACTAAAGAATTCTATAAATTATTAACTTACTATCCATTAAATATTGATCTATTCTATCGATTTATCTGTATCATATACTTGAACAGCCCCCTATCTTATAAATAATTACATTGATTATTTTATTATCTATTATGGGAAATTATATAAATATAATTCTAGTTAGAACATAAACAATTAAGCACAAATCAATCCTCTGATTTATTCTTATTCATGCCATTTTCAAAAGAATCCCAGAAAGAAAATTTACCCTCATAATTTGATTTTGCATCTTTATAAAGCCTTTTGATGTCTGGATATTCTTCACTAGTCCCAAGCATAATCAAAAATGAATCAGATCTATTATCACCTAAATGAGAATGGTAAAGAATATATTTTTCTTTTCCATTAACCTTTGATAGGTAGAACTGATCTCCAAATATTTTACCGAAATAAAAGATGCTATCAGGCTCTTCTTTTGCGGAATCCATATCATCTAACCCATAAAAAAGAAGCTTTTTAATATCTACCTTATGATCGTTCCCTATTTGCTTGTTATCACAATACCCTTCAAGTTCCAAATTACCTTTTTCCCATTTCATAAGCCTAAGATATGTTCCCTCAATAAGAATTTTCAAAAGTCGAACTCTCCTACTGGATTCTTCATCTTTAATTAAATCATCTGGAGAAATATCCAAAGCATTAGCAAGATCATTAATCACCTCCAATGAAGGAACTACTTCACCATATTCATACTTCTGAATCATTCGTGTAGATTTGCCAATAGCATTCGCTAGTTCATCTTGAGTCATTCTATTAAGTTTACGAAAATTTTTAATGTTTTTCCCAACAATCATACCAAATTCTCCTTCTTTTACACATTAATTATACTTTAATACGAACTATTAGTACAGAAAAATCACTATTTTTATTGACATACGAACTATTAGTGTGTATTATATTCATATACGAACTATTAGTACGTATTATGAACTTACGAAACTTTTATAGAAATATTGAGGTGAGAAAATGAAAAGAAAGAACTTAATAATCAAAAGAATCGAAAAGAATCTATCACAAAAAGAACTAGCTCAACTAATTGGATTAAAGAATCAAGCTATCTCAAATTATGAAAACGGACGATCTAACCCAAGTTACCAAAGCATGAAACGAATTTCTGAAGCGTTAGATACATCAGTTCAAAAATTATTCTTTGATGAGTCTTGATAAAAATAGAAAATCATTTAATCAAGTAATAGAGAGTAATAGCATAGTAACAAATACAAACTTGAACAGATCATTACCAGAACACAGATTGTTTCACGAATCATACAAATGTTTCACGAAAAAAAGATGATATTGTAAATATATTGTAAGACTAAAATAACCAAGTCTAAACAAATAACAAAAGGAAGGAGGTAAATCCTATGTATGAACGATTGAAAAAAGAAATGGCTAAAGAAGGGATAAATACGCACGCACTAGCTCTTCAACTCAAGATTTCTCCTAATAACTTGTATAAGTGTATGAAAGGTGAGAGTGTTTTTCATCCAGCATATAGAAAAAAGGTTGCTAGATTTTTTAATAAACCAGAAGAATATTTCTTTCAAGGTATTAATCAATTATGAGCAACAAGCTTATTAAAGGAATTATTTTTAAACAAATAGAAAGTTGAGGTGAAAAAAGTATGTCAAAAAATGAATTGTGGAAAGTGAGTACAATAATTCGCGAATTAGGCTATGGATATTATAAATCAAAAAAGATATTTAACGCTGCTAAGCAGATTGATAATGATCCATACAATCTAAGACCAACAGAAGTACCAGCAGAGTTATGCTTCAAAGTATTAGGGCTATCAAATAGATCATATCACAGGCATATGAAGCAAAATGAGAACACATAAAAAAAGAGTCTTATCTCTGGCGGGAGCAGACTCACAAAGCTTACACAGCTCTTTTATGTATCCATTTTATAACAAATTAGGGCTATAGTCAAATACAATCATTGCTAATGGTTAAGCTTATAATGGAGCACTACAAGCACATTAGAGGGCTTCCAAAGGCAAACGATTAATGGTTAATAGTTCAACAACATTAAAAAAATGAAAGGTAGAAAATTATGCGAAAAGTTAAAATAAATATTAAATATAAAGCATTGTATTGCAAGACTCTAAACCCAGCAACAAAAGAAAGAGATGATCTATCAATATCGTTCAACGGTGAAAGTGATGAGATATTATAACCATTTCAAAAGATTGGTATTGATTTGCTTGTTGTTCATACTTATTGGATCAATAATAACAATCAAAATGCAAAGAGATTTGATTTATACACTAGCAAGTGAACTGAACTATGAAATGACAATGAAAATATTAGAATAAGGCATTTAAAACAAGAGAAAGGAAAAATGATAAACCTAAAAATAGTGGTTATGAATCATTTTAAAGGGCTGATAGGATGAGAAAAAACAAAAGAAGATTAGTGAGACTAAATGATTAAGAGAGTTGTAGATGTTGGCTTTTGGACTGATAGCAAAGTCATTGATTTATTTACTACTGAAGATAAACTCTTCATGTTGTATTTACTTACAAACCCACACTCTGCACAACTGGGTATTTATAAGCTACATGAAAAACAGATTGCTTTTGATATTGGTTATTCAGTTGATGAAGTTCAAAGGTTATTAATTCGCTTTGAAAAAGAATTTAAGATTATAAGATATTCTTACGAGACAAGAGAAATAGCTATTCTGAATTTTCTAAAACACTCAATTATTAAAGGAGGACGACCAGTGTATGATTTACTTACTCGTGAAATTAAGAACGTTAAGAATAAAGATTTAATTACATACACTTTCGATAATATCAGAAGAGAAGATTACTTAAATCAAACAGTAAAAAAACTCATTGATGAATATTTTGAAAAAATTGAAAACTCTATTAATACAGATATTCAAAATGTAAATGAAAAACAAAATGATAATGAAGTATCGTTACATAACGAATCGTTACATGACGAATCGTTACATAACGAATCGTTAGATGATGAGACTGTTTCTAATGAATCTGATAAACCCTTAAATAAGACAACCAATAAAAAGGCTACTAAGAAAAACAAACAGCAGGAAGAACAACAAGAGATAGATTCATTGTTTAAATCAATAAGTCTTGAAAATGATGAATTGCATACTACACTGTGGGAATTCTACAACATGAGAAAAGATATTAAAAAAACTATGTCAAAACGAGCTGTTGAGTTATTCATTAAAAAGCTATCAGATATGACAAGTGAACAATCAGAGCAAATAGAAATCCTACAAAACTCAATAATTAATAGTTGGCAGGGAATATTTCCACTTAAAGACAACCAAGGCAAGAAAAAAGAAGAATCTAAGAAGTTAGAAAGAATTAAGGGAGCAACCTATATTTAAAACCATGAAAAAAAGGTTTAGACAACGAGAGGAGTATTAATGAAAAAAATATTATCAAATGATGATGATTATCAAACAACCAGCAATGAACAACATAATAAATTTATTGGAGATTATGATCCAGTTATATTAGAGAAAGAGCGGATAAAAACAAACAATGCTGAATTTTCTATGACAAAGCTAGATTGTCCAATTTGTAAAAACAAGGGATTCATAATGATTACAGAAGGTAATTATAACGGAGTTTATCCTTGTCAATGTACCAATCAATACAGCATACATCAAAATATGCTAAAGAGTGGTATAAGTGAAAACATAACTATGGATAAATTCAAAACAGATAAACCATTCCAAAAAAAAATGAAAGATTTAGCTAAACATTATATCGAGAACTTTGAGAAAGAAAAGAAATGGTTTTGGGTGGGTGGTATGAGTGGAAGTGGTAAGACAACCCTGTCCCAAGCCATATTAAACGCACTGATGCAAAATGGGGCACAAGGGCACTATAAAAGGTGGCATGAAGTTGTAGCAAAACTTAAAGAAGATATTAACAGCGTAGAAGCAAATCGATATATCTATGAGCTATCAACAGTAAATCTATTATACATTGACGATTTTTTGAAAAATCATAGTCAATCCGATCTCTCAATAGCCTTCAAAATCATTCAAGGGAGAACTGATAGGAATCTACCAACAATCATATCATCAGAAATGTATCTTGAGGATCTAGATAAATTAGATACTGCGATTGCCTCAAGGATAAAACAGATGTGTGGATCATATGTTCTAGTTATTGAGAGAGATAAGCATAAAAATTACAGATTAGAGGAATTTGAATGAAATTAGAAGATGTTGAATTAGATCACTTGATTGTAATGCACGATATAAAAACTGGATATATTAGACATTTTGAAGTTTGTTATGTGGATGATATGAAATGCATTGTTGAATCTACAAATCCAAAACTAAAGATACCAGTAAAAAATAACAACTTAAGAGTGTTCACAGATTATTACATTATTGAATACTATGATTTAAGTGAAACCGAAGGATATTTGTATTGGTATAACAATCTTAGAAGCAAGGATAAATCCCATAACTAAAAATTGAAAATCTAAATGATTAAAGAAACGGAATAAAGCACTTAACAACAAAGAAATATCTGTAAGTACATGATCGTAATTATTCCAAAATTGAGAGGAGGTTGATAATGAAAAGTAAGATTTAATTGATATTAGAAACGAGGCTGATAAAAAGAAAGTGAGGATATTATGAACAGAGATTATTCGTTACAAGTAAGACTAAATAAACTTGAGAAAGAAAGACTTCAAAAGGAATATCAAGAGTATTTGAAAGTAAGAGCACAGCAAAAGCAAGTTGGATATTATAAAAAGAATTATACAATATCCGATTATATTAGAAACAAATTAAAAGGTAACATCTAGAAAGAGGAAACATGATAAAACAAGTAGATAAAATAAAAGAGCATGAAGCACTTAAGAGAATTCACTCAAAAAGAAAGGAGTCTGTTACATGGAAAAAACGAAGTATTCAACGGAAATAGATAATCAAGAAACTTTATCTGTAGGGCAAAAATATATCTGTGTAAACGAATTTGAAGCCCCATTTAAATCAAATAATCATGTGATGAAAATTAATTTAAAACCTTCCAATAAAATTGAATTTATTGTCAAGGAAGTTAAAGTACAAATAATCACACTAAAATCTTTAGATTCTAAACTAAGTGATTCAACTATTATTGTTACACGTACACAGCTACAGAATAATTTTAAATTAACAATTAATAACACTGACAAAGCAAGTGATGCACACAGGAGGAAAGCATGAAGAAAACTAATAAGAAACAACAAACAAATCAAATCAACTATACCGAAATGGTAACAGCAAAACACAAAGAGAAAATTGAAGAAGTAAATAATCGAATGACTAAAGCAAATGAAGCAATGGAGAGAATTATTGAAGTTAGAAAAAAACATGGTAACTCTCCAGAAATCGAACAAAGAATAGCTACTTTAAGTCAAATGATAGAGACAATCAGAAAAGATAAGATTCGTTATAATCAACAGTATGGAGTACCAATGAAAATACGAGAAGCTGCTAAACGAATCGATAATTCAAAAGTATACGATCAATATCTTTCTCCAGTACTGTCAATGAATAAAGCTATAGCACAATATATTAATAGCTTAAATGAGTTTGAGTGGTTGGTTAAAGAAAATGGTGGATCAACAAACTCACTCTTCTTCATTGAAACAAAGAAAAAGTTCGGAGAATTCGCAAACGATCACGCTAGATTATTTGCTACATACACTCAAGACCTTGAGCCATTAAAGAAGTTAGTTGAAGATTACATGAACAATAATTTAGTACCAAACAACAAAGATGAAAAATATCTTGATGAGATTGTAAGTTCTGTAAGTGAATAAGTATAACTTGCTTACTACCCCAGAGGATACCCCCTACTCAATAGAAACATAGTAGGGATGCATTGAAGAGTGGGAAGGTGAAGTAAGACTGAGGATGCTTTTTGATGCTCTCACGTGAGAAAGGGTTACTATAACTCAATGAAATATCGATTATTGAATCATTCATGTTGAAGTATTTAATCAAGACTATAAAAAGTTGATAATAACAGATGAATCAATAAGAGTTAATTAACCCAAAACATCACTAAATACATGGCTTTTATTAAAATCAAGCAGAGAAAATCAAAGAGCATCCTTCTAATTTATGCTATTGCATAAGTTACCATACTAGAACAGTCCAATAAAGAATATTTGAATCTATCGTTTCACTTTAATTAAGAATTTAGTACACAATATTAAACAAAACTATTGAAAAAACAATGGTAGAAAGAGGTTAAATGGCAAAAAGAAGAGATTTTTATCTAAAAAAGGACACGAGAGGCAAACTAACAAAGCAATTGAAAAAAATTCGTTGATGCTACAAACTGCCTCTTGGATAATGGAGTTGTGATTGATCCAGAAGAAGTCAATGAAATCTCTAGAATTGACTTAGCATTTCATTTCTATAAACAAGAGAATGATTTGATTCCAAGCATAAACGAACAAGCAGAGAGATACAACATCAATGAAGAACAAATAATTGAAGATATTGCTACAAAGATTGATTTAGTATTACCTAATGTTTATCACAACGTAAGGGTTAGAACTAGAGCAGAGTTAGTAAATAAACCTTTTCTAGATATAGCTAAAAAAGATACTTACAAAGGTATCGAGTCAATGAACGACTTAAAATTCCAATACCACGAAAATTATCAAAATGAAAAGAATTACTTCAATTATCTCAAGAATACTTATAACCAACAAAAAAAGGAGAAATAGAAAATGAAAAAAGAACAAAACAATATTGCAATTGAGAACGAATCAATCGATACTAACAAAATGGAAATGCAGTTTATTAGAATCGAGCAAGTAAAAAGCTTACTTGAAACGATAGGAAGTGCAGTCTTTTATGCACCAGATGATATATCAGAAAAAAACGTGTATGATTCTTTAAGTGTTGCAGCGGAAGAACTAGAAAGAGTTAGAGATGATTTATATCAGTTAGTATTTGGTTATAAACCACAAACGGAAAGATAGTACATTGACAAATGGAAAGTAGCGATGTTCAAAGAGAGTTCATCCATAAATGGCACTATCTCATCGACTACAACATCGCAACAGAAGATGAACTGTTATTCTTACATTCAATGTATGGATTGAATTCTGAAAGACTACAAGACCTGCTATATCATAGAACTGGATGCCAAACATTCAATGATCACATCAAAGCGAATAGTAAAAGTCAAATAACATGACAGGAGGAAGTAAAATGGCTAAAACTCTGAAAGAACTAAGAGAAGAAAAAGGTCTTACTATTGATGAATTAGCAAAAGCATCAGGAGTAAAACCAATCAAAATTGAAAGAATGGAAAAACTTGAACTAGATAATGTTAAAGTAAATGATCTATATCTAGTTAGTAAGTATCTAGGCACATTACAAATTCAAGACTTAACTGTATTTGATTAATGTAGATGCAAATAGAACAATTCCACAGCAACATATTCATAATTAAATTACTTAGATAGTTTCCAATAAGAAATCCTAAAAAGATAGCCTTATCAACTATCTTTTTTTTTGATCACTTGAACTGTGCTATTATGGGTAAATGCTGATGACAAAGTGATTAAGTTTCTTGATTGTTTCTGATAAGCACTTACCTCCAAAATTAAACTCGTAGAAAGATCTATTCGCAACAACATCACTAGCTCGGATTAAAGTGTCTTTTGCAGAGTTACATAACTTAAAATCAACAATTGATTCTTTACAAAGTATTGGTGGATAAAAAATATTATAATTGAAGTTGAATGTACCATTAATTAACTCTTCTTGGATCCCTTCTTTAAACTCATATAGACCACTTGTTGCTGTTGTATGCTCATCAAAGAAAATCCGAACTGCTACCGGATTGTCGATGTCAAACAAATCTAATTTTGAACCTTTTATAATTATACTCTTTATAGTCCTTTTAAGCGTGTAATCTAAAAATCGTTGCTTATGCTTTTTGTGAGACCATATATTCGACTTCACTTTCTCACAAGCAATAATATCTGTAAATCGATTAAATTCGTTCATAACTCTATAAAGTCTTGCCTTTATCTTCGGCTTTAAATCGCATGATTTTAGTTCACTTTGTGGAGTTAATTGTAATTGCTCTTTCACTTGTTTTTCAATAGAACTGTATTTTCTCTGTGCATATCTTTTTTCTTCTGTTGAGAAAAATACATAACCAGCATAAACAAAATATCGGTTGTTTTTTAAATCAAACACTCCTGAGTCATCAATATAAATGAATATATTTTGCATGAAATAACCTCACAAAAAAACCGCCAAAGGCGGCCTCGTGGCTGATGTCGGTACACGACACTTAAACGGTTGTTCAGTATCACGAGTAAACAGCGTGAACTCCACCTGTAATTCAATATTATCATATCATATCACTTTGTCAATACATTTAATGTTGTTCCACCCAATCCAACTTACCAAGTTTCATTATATTAACCTAATACGTAAAATGTACGTACAAGGCTTATTTTTGCTCATCTAACTGTCATAGATGTTTTTGAACTTAGAACCAAAATACTCCTCTCACTATCTGACTTTCAATTTTTATAATCAGTTAAAATCAAACAGTTTTATCTCTGAATTTTCTAAGCTTATACCTTTATTTGAAAAGTCTCAACAAAAATGACAATCTCCATTTTTGATCCAAAGACATAATCATACATTCTATATCAATTATCCTTTTTTTAATTTCCAAAACATCTATACTCTCAAGGTTTTCAGCAATAAACTCCATCTCATTTGCGATTTTCTTGTCCAAAAAAACACTTTTATTGGTCATTTCGTTTGCGATTTTTTTGATTTTGTCATAAAAAATACGGTTTTTATAATTCGAGTTCAATTCAACATACTTTAAAAAACTTAGATAAGCCACAGCAGAGTCTCTATGTACATCATCAATTGTACTTAAAATGACATATACTAACATCTGATATATTGTGTATCCAATCAACAATTGCTCTAAACAATCAAGTGACTGCAAAATATTAAAATAATTGATTAATATCCAAGCTACACAAGAAGACATTAAAAAGATTTCAATCGAATAAATAACAATTTGTTTTGAAAATTTTGCAAACATCTTCCACCTCTTTCAGCAAGGATTTGATCCTAAATTTTTAGTGAGCTATATTTCAATATTCTAGTCTAGCCAGAAACATGTCTCACATCTAGGCATCCCTTTATTGCAATCATAGCATAAATTATTCTATGTCTAAAATTATAGTCCACAATGCCATACTGATACAAACAATGTTTTTATCAGTTTTTTATACTCCTGAATGGAACAATCTATAGATTGACTCCCTCATTTCATTTTAGATTATTTCTATTGGATGTTATCCAACTAAAATTGAATAAAGCCCTTATAAAACTGTTTGTATTGATTAAATAACGCTATTTCATAAATTTTAACCCGATAAGCATGAAAAGCGTATAAGAATAGCAAAGCTAATGAGATAGCTTATCACTTATTACGATGATTGTTACATGATCCAAGAAAGTTATAAGAGTATATAGAATAAGTAAACTAAATGATTAAGCAGAAAAATTTAAAGAGAAACTAGTTTAAGACATCTAAGATTGCATAACAATTAATGATAATGTGTTATTCAAGAACTTTGAGAATGATGTAGCAAGGACTTTATATAGAGCTTAGACAGCAATATTTAAAGCAACACTTACCAATGATTTTAGCTAATCACAACTAAAAGAATCAATTTGTTGAATCAAATTTAAAAGAAATCATTCTATTCAAAACTTGCATTATATTGCTTGATTAATTCTAAGAAATCAAGTTCAGTAAGTATTTCAATATCAAATCCTTCAGAAATCATCTTTTCAGCTTTTTTATGCTTACTAGACTTATCTCCATATACTTCTTGTTGATACTTCAAATTACCTAAAACAAGAATATTTGAAGAACTAGAAAGATTATTTTGGGGAATTGCTCCAAGATTGATAGTTAATTGTGCAGCTTCTTTTTTTGTGAGATAGTCCATTTTCCCAGTGAAACAAATAGACTTATTGTAAAAATAGTTGGATTCATCAAATACACTATTGATAGCTTCAATTTTTGTTAGATCAATACTTTTACTTTGCTTATAAACTCTTTTTAATGTGTCAGGATAGTCTTTAAGATAATCAAAAAAATGTTTATACACTTCATGTGTTAAAATGCAATCACTTAAACTTCTGTGCTCTTTTCTATCTATCTTGTAAAATTGACACAATGTATCAAGTTTGTGATCATCAAATTCTTTATGAATCTTTCTTGAAAGTCTTAATGTATCAACAAAATCATTGCTTAAAGGCTTCATGTTCAATGAATCAATTAGATCATATAAGAAATTTACATCAAAATTTGCATTGTGAGCAATCAAAATATCATCTGCAATAAAATCAGTGAAATCAGCAAGTACATCATCAGCTATTCTTGCATTAATAAGCATTTCATTCGTTATCCCTGTTATTAGTGATATATGCGGAGGTATAGAATAAGGAATTTTAATTAATTCAGAGTATTGGTCAACAACCGAATTATTTCTTACCTTGATTGCTCCCACTTCAATAATATCACCATAGAAAAAATTGAAGTCAGTTGTTTCAATATCTATCACAGTGTAATCAGAAGGACATGCTAAAAGGCTTCTTCCTTTGAATTGTCTAGAATTTTGAAAATTATTGTTTGTCATAAGTTTACCCACCATTAATATCTAAATTGTAACATCATCAAGAAAAAGAGTAAACTTTGTGAACACAAGAATGTTTCATCTCATAATGCTACAATATTTTTTAATGCTGTGAGCCAAATACAACTCCAATTTTAAGCAAAATAATCAATTTTATTGCTACTACCAAAGCTAGAGACAAGCTAAAGCTATGACTTGACTTCAATACAAGACCTACAATCAATATTTACTTAAAAACCTATATAATATACCCTTGAATATAAAAGCCCTGTATAGCCCTTTAAAATGATTCTGATAGCATACTCATATTTTATATAAACTGCCAAAAAACCAATGTCAAAATACAAATTGTTATCAAATTGTTATCATTTAAATATAAAACCCACTATTTAGTGGGTGTTTTTGTACATGGTGCACCAGACGGGACTCGAACCCGTACGGTTTCCCACACGCCCCTCAAGCGTGCGCGTCTGCCAATTCCGCCACTGGTGCATACTTTACTATATTGGCGCGACTGATAGGAGTTGAACCTATGACCTAGCGCTTAGGAGGCGCTTGCTCTATCCACTGAGCTACAGCCGCATGGTCGGAACGACGCGATTTGAACGCGCGACCTCTACCACCCCAAGGTAGTGCACTACCAAGCTGTGCTACGTCCCGATGTGCCATATTATACATGATAATTACTATTTTTAAAACACCTTGCTTTCTCATTATATTTCAAGACATTATATTTCGAATAATTTACCGTTTCTTTTTTTATTGTACATCGATTTCGCTTATGGTAGACTTATTTTATCAGAAAGGGGGATAGCAATAATTTTATAAACAAAACAAGCGCCAGGCATTTTTTGTGACGAGGTAAGAGGAGTATCGAATTTTCGGCGGATGCCTCTTCGGCACCAACTGTCGTAAGATAAGGGTCAAAGAAACAACATCACTTATCATGTTGGATTGAAAGGAAAATATAATTATGTGTGGAATAGTCGGATACGTTGGAAATCAACAAGCCGTCGATGTTTTAATGTTGGGCTTAAGCAAATTAGAATATCGTGGTTATGACTCTGTTGGTATTTCATTGTATATGAATAATCAAATTAAAACAGAAAAAACAAAAGGTCGAATTCAAGATATGAAAGATCGATTTGACTTAGAAAAGCTAAAACCAGCTCATGTAGGAATCGGACATACTCGTTGGGCAACTCATGGTGAACCATCGGATGTAAACTCTCATCCTCATGGCAATCATCGAGTTAGTATTGTCCATAATGGAATTGTAGAAAACTATGCTCAAATTAAAGAGCGAATGATTCGTAAAGGTTATACATTCGAATCTGAAACAGACACTGAAGTAGTTGCCAAATGTTTAGACTATTATTATGTACAGAAACAGAATCCTATTGAAGCTATTATTAAACTTATTGAAAAAATTGAAGGATCTTACGCATTGGGTATGATGTTTTCAAATATAAACGATACTGTCTTTGCCATACGAAAAGATAGTCCTTTACTTATCGGTATTGGAGAAAATGAAAACTTCATCGCTTCTGATATGACTGCGTTGTTAAAGTACACAAAAAAGTACATGCTATTAGAGCCAAATGAAATTGCAATCATCAAACAACATGAAGTGACTGTTTTAAACTTAGACAAAGAAGAAATTCAAAAAGAAATATTTGTAGCAGATTGGGATGAGCAGACAGCTGAAAAAGGTGGTTATGAACACTTTATGCTTAAAGAAATCTTTGAGCAAAAAGAAGCATTCAATAAAACCCTTTCCATTCGTTATAAAAAAGAACTATTTGACTTTAGTATTGATAATGTAGACTTAAATCTACTAAAAGATGTTCGTAAAATTCATGTTGTGGCTTGTGGCACAGCAATGCATGCTGGTCTAGTGGGCAAGTATTTGTTTGAGAAGTTTTCAAAGTTGGATGTTAGTGTTGAAGTTGCTTCTGAATTTCGATACAATGACCCACTATTGCATAGCAATGATCTATTAATTATTGTCTCACAATCTGGAGAAACAGCAGATAGTCTTGCGGCACTTCGTTTAGCAAAACAAAAAAACATTAGAACAATGGCTATCGTTAACGTAGCAGGTTCTTCTATTGCCCGTGAAGCAGACATGGTATTGATGACTCATGCTGGCATTGAAATTGCAGTTGCTTCAACAAAAGCATATTATGTACAAATTGCACTTCTTTCAGCACTAGCAATAACACTTGGTAAACTCAACAACACGTTAAGTGAACAACAAGCGAAAGTACTTGCAAAGCAACTGATGGACGTTGAAGAACATATTGATGGCATGTTTGAATATAAAAAACAAATGCAATACATTGCATCTTTGTATCAAAATGCTTCTAGTTTATTCTTTATTGGTCGAAACTTAGATTATTTGGTCGCGCTAGAAAGCTCACTTAAACTTAAAGAGATAAGTTACATTCATAGTGAAGCTTATCCTGCTGGCGAACTTAAGCATGGTACTATTTCCCTTATTACAGATGGAGTTCCTGTGATTGCTCTTGCTACACAAGATCACGTTGTGGAAAAGACCATAAGCAACATTAAAGAAGTAAAAGCTCGAGGAGCACATGTTTTACTTCTAAAAAAAGAAAGCACCCACGTTAGCGATGATGTCGCTGATGAAGTTGTCAATTTACCTAATCTACCAGATTGGACAACATCCTTTGTAAGTATTATTCTTATGCAACTATTTGCTTATTATATTTCTGTACTTCGAGGATGTGATGTGGATAAACCACGCAATTTAGCCAAATCAGTGACTGTCGAATAAAAAAACTAGCCTACATTGCTAGTTACATTGATTAAGTTTGAACCGGTTCTTATCTTTTTAAATGAATCGGTTTTTATGTTAGATGTCGAGTAGTATTTCTTAGCATTATACCAGCTACAAAAATCCCAACAGCGATTATTACTATCAACAACAAGAATCCACCTAAAGCATACAGTGTTGGTCCAATGATGTTACTAATAACATTGACAAATGACATTGTTAGACTTAGTATCGTTAAAAATGTCGCTTTGTACTGATGAACTAGCATACTACCTACTGGAAATAATAATCCTGTTGCACTATCAAATAAAAACCCAAACAAAAGACCAACTAAAAATAATAATCCTCCACTACTAAAATAAAAGCTAATAATGACGACGGGAACCAAGGTAGCAACATAAATTAACATCTTCGCTTTTCCGATTTTATCAGAAAAGAACATTATACTAAACCCACCTAAGATTGATCCTAATGCTACTGTAGTGTATATAGATGCGATCATTTGAGCATCTACGTTTTGTCCTGATAAATACACACTTAAATAGTTAAAGAAGAAAATAGCAGGTAATGACATTAAGAAAGTAATGATAATCATTTGCTTTTCTTTTTTTCCTTTAATCAACTCTTGAACTGCAGATAATGAAGCTGATGATCCTACCGATGGTACTTCTGGACTAATAAACATAAACAGTGCTGTAGCTATCGCTATTACAATAGCAAGTATTTGATAAATAGATTGAAATCCTAATGTTTCAAGTAAAAAAGTTCCTAATAGTGGTGAAGTAAATACCCCTAACCCAAAAGCAATCCGATGTAACCCACTAACTACACCTAAACGATTTTCACTAACTAATAATGATATGTAACTTAACCCAATACCAAGCATAGTAAAAAAAGCCAGCCCCATTAAAGAACGACCGACAACATAAGCGATAACTGATGGTATATTTGCAATTAACATTGCCCCAATAAACGACAAGAACAATGTAAATCCAATCATCTTTTTAATTCCTACTTTATCTGAATTAAATCCAATAATCGGCGCTAACATTCCAAACAATGCAAACCCGATATTTAAATATGTCACTTGATGTGATGCAACGCCATACAAAGCTGCAATATTAGGTGCTAATGGCATCACAACATTCATTTCAAAAGTAACAATAAATTGAATCACTAATACCAAAATGATGGCCACAAGTGAATTTTTATTCTCCTGCATAATCTATCCTCAATTTCTTAGCTTAGAAGATATTCTAACATAAATTGACTAGTTTTACCTTAACAATGAAAAAAAGCACTGTTTGTGCTAATTTGCTATGCTTAATATCTTTCTTTTAACTTCGTTAGAGTACATCCATTCCTTTAATTGATCCACATCATTTACTTCACTTTCAATGGCAGAGAAGTACTTATCGATCTTTATAAGCAAATGATGGTAGTAGTCATCATCATGATAGATTGCTTGTTTGTTTGACAATAGTTTAAAATAATAAAACAGTAATCCTGTTAGTATTTCAAGTACTGATTGTTCAATCCAAAAGTCAACTTCAACGTTAACTGGGTTATAGTTTTTGAGCATTTTTTCCATCATCTCTAATCCATCATCACTAGATTGATACACATCGACAAATACATAATCATATTGATCAATATTTTCTTTATTGAAATAATCGAGTGCATCAGCGTGAATAATTTCAATATCTTCACTTCGATTAAACTGTGGTCTTAAATATTCATTAAAGATGGAAATAACCTTTTCGTTGTTTTCAATTACAGTAACTTTTTCTACTTTCTTATTTAACAGTGCCATGTATACAAAGTAACCAATACCTAGTCCAAAGGTTAGTACCTTTCCATGTGCCTTTTGTGCTTTTGGATTAATCGTCATAGCTTCACTGTATATATCAAGCATCCACAATTGATTATCAATCATTAACACATTAGCCTCATAAGGTTTATCAAGTGCTCTTAACTTCATCCAATCATTAAGCTCTTTTAAAGGATCTGGTTGTATTTCATCCACATTAAACAGCACATTGCTATCCATCGTTTGCTTTGTAAATTGCACATTTTCATCTTTAATATCCTGTAATGATACGTTCTGATAATAAGGTGTTGTTAAATACTCATCCGTTGACAAAAACAATGATGGCCATGACTTTTCATCACTTAAGAACTCTGCAAAAGCAGCTTTTTTCATCAATTGTTGGATTTGTCTTTCATTTTCTTTTGTAACCTTTTTAAACAAAAAATCGTTTTTAACATCGTTTGTTAAGTTTTTTTCACATCTTTTTAAAAATAGTACGATTTCTTTATTTTTATTTATTCGCATATATCCCTCGCATTTAGTAGCTAATTTAAGAATACCACACTTCAAAGTCAAAAAGAATTGTTTATATTGTTTGACATTTAAACTATTGAGTGGTATGCTAACAACGCTATAAGAACTGTTGTACATCGAGTAATACTTTTGTTACTAGAGACATGGACACGACTTATTCTAGAACGGAGGTAATACACATGGAATCAGGAAAAGTAAAATTCTTTAACGCTACTAAAGGCTTTGGATTTATCGTTGTTGATGGTACTAACGAGGAAGTATTCGTACATTTCTCAGCTATCAATTCTAACGGTTACAAAACTTTAGAAGAAGGCCAAGCAGTAACATTCAACATCGTTGATGATGCTCGTGGTAAAAAAGCAGACAACGTAAGCGTACTTTAATAGAAGAGCCTAAGGGCTCTTTTTTATTTGTACTTCTAGTTGTATATTGATCATTTATAGAGTACTCTACAATAGTCCTCTAACCATAATAAAAGATAAAAGCAGAGTTTCATTTTTTAGACAATATATAAAGTTTGTAGGGGTATATGCCCACCTATAAAGTTTATAGGGGTGTTTTTTTAAGTGCGCTTTAAAGTTTGTAGGGGTCAAGAAAATGAAAAAAACCTCCCGTTTTAAAATGAGTTTGTTGAACCATTTACACAGGGAGGAGGTTAACCTATTACTAATGATATCATAGCTTTGTTCAACCTTAAAGAAGAGGACCTTGAGTTTCATCAACTTGTTCATCATCAAAACATAATGCTAGTAACGATCCAATTAAAGAGGAAACCTGTTGCTTGTCCTGTATGCAGAGGTCAATTTATAGGTGTAAAAGATTATCGTAAACGCACTATAGTTCATTCCGTTTTAAATGGTGTTGAAT
>WPCH01125602.1_pt1 | contig 89467 bp, 87 predicted proteins | sample 5399881 | NCBI WGS metagenome assembly WPCH01 (sample SAMN12869468, study PRJNA574797) | sludge metagenome | isolation source: wastewater treatment of pH5 | place: China:Beijing | collected 2019-05-20 | reverse complement strand
GCCCCGAGCGCCGATTCTTCTCTAATTTTAGCGGGGGGATATTTAGTATCATACGATATTGATTACAGGTTATTTCTCATGTGTTCCCTAATCCTTACTGGAAGCTTAACTTAATGACATTGTCCTCGTGACGGGGTTTCATCTTGTGGTAACGAGCAGGAATTAAGAAGATGAGTCGAGCTGGAGTTAAGAGGGGGAATCGAGCAGGAGTTCGATTATAATGTGGAACAACCCGCGAAAACAACCGTCTAATAAAGCAACACAGGTATTAAAGTGAACAAAGCATCACTTGAACAGTTATCAGCACAAGCTAATAAGCAATACAAATATGTAAAATAAGGAGGCCATAAATAGCATGAAAAAAAGACCAAATATATTTATTACGGTTCTGATCTTCGGGATACTGATAACCAGCATGACGTCCTGCGGCAATGCGGTGTCAAATGGAAACGGCCTGATGGAAGGGGCGTCTCCTGATACAAGCGCTTTATCCCTTTACTATTACGATGGAGAAAAGGGTTCTGTTTCATTTATCTATGATAGTAGTACTACAAAGGAAATCTTGAATGAGCTGGATGCCGTCAAAGTTACCGAGGCGGAAAGCTGGTCTTTGGATGACATAACTCAACCAATCTATGGACTTTGGATTACCGCCACAGATGGTTCCGGTATCTTTGCGGCCTGGTCAAATAATTACTGGATCACCCAGACCGGAGCAGTATATCATTTCGATTTTGATTTTGCGGATCTGGAGGAAAAATACGCCTGGTCTGATAAGCAGGATTTCTTTTCTTTCACCAATTTTCCCTGCGCTCGTTTCCTTACACAGGATGAAAGCGGTTGGAACAGTACGCTGCTGACGCCTGCCCCGGAGCTGGAGCCACCTGACGGTATTACAATGACTTTGGAATCATGGGACAAAAATACGGTAAGAGTAAGTATCGTAAATAACAAGGACACCGACTGGATGTATGGAGAGTACTATACCCTTCAAGTTTTATTGGATGACGTATGGTACGAGATTCCCACTACGCCGGGACATTGGGGATTTACCGACATCGGCTTGATTATCCAGGCCGGCGAGGAGCAAGACAAAAGCTATGACTTAACCATGTATGGCCAACTGCCTCCGGGGACATATCGCCTTGTAGCCTATGGCCTTTCCGTTGAAAGTATGATACCGTAGTGTTCACTTTGCTGTGGATTCGCTTTCTGCCTTAACGCTATTTAACTTGGCCGTTATAAAACTTGTCCCTACAAAACAAATGCCTTTTTTCCTGCCATCAGATCCCGCCAGATTGGCGACGCGCTCCGCAGGTCCGCTACTACCTGGGGAATGACTTTGCACATATAGGCAATCTCCTCTTCTGTGTTCCATGATGAAAGGGACAGGCGGAGGGCGCTGTAGGCTAACTCCCGAGGTTTGCCCATGGCCAGCAGGACATGGCTGGGGTCAAGGCCGCCGGCGGTACAGGCGGAGCCGGAAGACGCGTAAATGCCCTTCCGGTCAAGGGCCATGAGAAGCTGTTCTCCTTCAATACCTTCAAAGGAAAAATTAACGTTTCCCCGCAGCCTGGAAACAGGGTCCCCGTTGAGAACGACCTGGGGAATGGCGGATAATCCGGCGATGAGTTTATCCCGGAGAGCGGATACTCTGGCAGCGTTTTCTTCTAAGTTTTCACAGGCCTCCTCAAAGGCGGCAGCCATAGCCATGATGGCCGGAAGGTTTTCCGTTCCGCTGCGCTTCCCTCTTTCCTGAGCGCCCCCTTCTATGAGATTTGCAAGGCTGACGCCTTTTTTCGCATAGAGCAGACCGACACCCTTGGGCCCGTGAAACTTATGAGCGGAAAGGGAGAGGAGGTCGATGCGCTGCTTTTTTACATCTATATAGAGCTGGCCGGCAGCCTGTACGGCGTCGGTGTGAAAGAGAACATCCCTTTCCCTGCACAGGGCGCCGATTTCAGAGATGGGTTGTATGGTTCCGATCTCATTGTTGGCATACATGATTGTAACCAGGGCCGTATCCGGGCGAAGGGCATCGGCAACCTGCGCCGCCTGAAGGACGCCTCTTTCGTCTATGGGGAGCAGGGTTACTTCAAACCCCTGCTTTTCCAACTTTTCCAGAGTGTGAAGAACAGCGTGGTGCTCGAAAGCACTCGAAAGAATGTGCTTCTTCCCTTTTTTCTCTCCCAAAAGAGCAGCGGAAACAATAGCCTGGTTGTCGGATTCCGTACCGCCGGAGGTAAATGTAATCTCCACTGGCTGACAGCCCAGCAAGCCAGCCATGGTCTCTCTTGCCCCCAGAAGGGCGTCCGCGGCTTCCTGACCCAATGAATGAAGGCTGGAGGGATTTCCATAAACCTTTTCCATGTAATGCGTCATAGTAGCTATGGCTTTGGGACTCATAGGAGTCGTAGCAGCGTTATCTGCGTAAATACGCATTCTATAAATCCTCGTTCTCTTCCTTTGTGGGTTTTCCTTCTATCCGGATAATGACTTCCATGGTTCCGCCGCAGACCATACCTTCTTCTTCCGCCAGCTCGTTGGTCATATCCACCATAATCTGTTCGCTCTTTCCTTTTCGCAGCACCCTCCGCGCGGCGGTGACAACCTCATGCTCTCCGCATCCGCCGCCTACAGTGCCAAAGGTTTCTCCCCTGTGGTTGATAGCCATGATGGCGCCGGTCTTTACCGGCGTAGAACCTCTGCGCTCTACTACAAGAGCCAGGGCTTTTTCTTCGTCAGAAGCCAGGTATTCAAGCAGAGCCGGATCACAGTTGGTCTGCTCCAGTATGCCTTTTTCCTTCCCCTTCATATTGGCGTTGCGGCATTGAATCAGCTCCGCCAATATGGAAATGCCGATCTCATCCGGGGTAATGGCGCCAATGGACAGGCCGATGGGGGTGTGGATCTGATCCATCCATTCCCTTTTAAAACCTTCCTCTTCCAGCAAATCGAAAAGTCCCTGTACCCGCCGTTTGGAGCCGATTAATCCCACATACCGGGGCATCTCTTCTTTCAGAATTACCCGGAGGCATTCCCCATCGTTTTTATGCCCTCTGGTAACGATGACCACAAAATCCTGGGGCATTATGTTCATTTCTATAATAGCCCTGGTAAAATCATCGCAAATGATGTGTCTGGCCCGGGGAAAAGCGCCGCTGTTGGCAAAGGCCGGCCTGTCGTCCGCCACTGTAACTTCAAATTCCAGCGCAGACGCAAATCGGCAAAGGGATTGGCCCACATAGCCTCCTCCCAGGATGATCAATCGAGCCGGAGCCTGGAAACGCCGGATGCAGGGTTCTGAATCCGGCGCGTTTGGCAGATGAAAGGGCAAGTCAACGGTTTGTCCCGCTAAATATTTTTGATATAGTTCTTGAAAATTATTGTTCATTTGTACCATCCATTTATGATCTCAAAGATATTGCTTCCTTTTTAAAAAGGCTTTGATTCAGCAAGAGCTTCTCAGGGCGTCCTCAACTTCTCATCAATAATGTCGTTCTCAAAGGGGGTTTTCGCCGGCGCCTGATCCTTAAACTGGGTAACTGCCTTTCTGACCCGGTTAAGGGAGGCGATGGTCCCCGGTCCGGCGATACATCCACCCATGCAGGCCATGCCTTCCAGAAGGTATCCGTCCTTCTTTCCCGCCTTTGCCAGCTTCATGAGCTTTACGCACTCGTGCAGAGTAGAAGCTGTCTCTACATTTATTTCACTGGAGGGATCAATGGTTAAAGCGGTGCTCTTCACCGCTTCCGCCACACCGCCGGCTATGGCGTAGCCCCGTCCCAGCGAGGACGCGTCCTGTATAGCGCCGGACACCTCGATATCCGACAACTCTATTTTCTTAGCTACAAACATACCCATGAGCTCTTCAAAGGTAATTACAAAATGCACATAGTCCTTGACCTCTTCCCGCAGCGCCTCTAATTTTTTCGAAATGCAGGGGCCGATAAAGGTTATTCTGGCGTCCGGGTCTCTGTTTTTAATGTATTTTGCCGTCTCAACCATAGGGGAGGCGGAATCGGATATATAGTTATATTGATCCGGAAACAGTTTCTCCACCATTAAAGTCCAGGAGTTGCAACAGCTTGTCCCCATATAGGGAATCTCATCCGGAACCTTTTCAAGAAATTCTTTTGCCTCCCGAAGGGTTGTGATATCGGCCCCCAGGCTGACCTCCACCACATCTTTAAAACCAAGGAGCTTTATTCCCTCTTTTATTTGAAGGGGAGACGCCAGAGGCCCGAACTGCCCTAAGAATGACGGGGCTATAATGGCGTACATATGGTCCTTATTCGACTTCAGCGCCTTAATCACCTGGTATATTTGGGACTTATCCGCAATGGCTCCGTAGGGGCATTGGATAACGCAGTGGCCGCAGGATACGCATCGTTCCCGGTTTATCTCCGCTCTGCCTAAATAATCGCTGTCTATGGCATTAACGCCGCAGGCGGCGGCACAGGGTCTATCATATTTTACAATTGCGCTATATGGGCAGGTCTCTTTGCATCTGCCGCATTTAATGCATTTATCCTGATCGATAATGGCTCTGTCTTTTCCGATTGAAACCGCGTTTGTGGGACACACGTTGGTGCATGGATGGGCCAGGCACTTTCTGCAGTTGTCAGTAACAAAAAAAGCTTTCGTAGGGCAAGCTTCACAGGCATAGGTAATTACATTTATAAGAGGCTCATCCAAGTGAATTTCATCCACATCCACTTCGGAAATTCCATCGGTGACGTGACGATATTCCGTGGGTTTTCGCGCGTCCAGGCCCATGGTCAGCCTCAGTCGTTCTTCCAATATGGCTCTTTCTCTGAAAACACTGTCCCGGTATGTTGCCACCTCTCCGGGCAAAATCTGAAAAGGGGCCTGTTCCAATTGATTTAAGTCGGTACCGGCATAAGCCATTTTAGCGATTTTTGTGAATACCTGCCGCCTTATATTTATGAGATTAACATAACTTTCCTTCATAACGATAGTTCTCCTTTGTAATAGATTGCATCGTTAAAACACCGCTTATCGCTTCCGCATTTTCTCAACGATTTTCTCCATTACCGCCTGACTTGTGGCACAAAACATGACATCATCTTCTATAACCGTCACCGGCGCCACCTTTTCGTCCGTCACCTTGCAATATCCCAGGCATTTGAGTTCCTCTATCTCCAACTCTTCATCGTTATAGCTCTCCGGATCCTCTCCGATAATGTCCTTTAAGTCTTCAATCCGGTCTAAAATGTCCATGGCTCCCAGCATCGTGCAATTTGAGCCTACACAAACTTTTACCTTCATACGATTACTCCTCAAAATCCATGTTTAGGGAAACGGTTATACTATATTATATTACATTGGGTTCGTCTTTACAATTATCAATAGGGGAACTTGACATGATATATTGGCAGTGCTATCATACAATTAAGAAAGGGATTACCGCTTTTTGCAGGGCGGTCAGCCCTAAATAACTGGACTGAAACCGTCTAAACTGCTAAATTTAGGCGGTTTCATTACTTCTTAAACATATAGCTTAAGGTAAGAACTCCTATAATCACAAGGCAAAACTGAAACAGTTCAGAATATGTAATCATAGGATATCACCTCCTATACCCTCTGTTGACAAGGTAGTAAACGGTTTTCAGAGGTAAATTTGCCCACTAACTTTGTTAGCCGCTAATCACCATAGGCACCACTATGGCTCAAGCGTCTGCCACGTTATTGAACAAATTTATCCTCTGGAAACTCGAAGACCTGAGCAGATGAAATTTGACCGATAACAAGGCCGCAGGAGGCAGCGCTACTGGAGGTAACGCAACGACGAGAACGCAGGTAGCGGTTAAATTTCGTCCGCTCAGGCGTTTACTACCTTGTCAACAGAGGGTACGGGAAGTGACCAACCGCCAACGGTAATCCCTGGTTTATTCTGTCACACAATTATCCAAAAATAAATATATTTTACATTTTATTCTATTCGAGATTTTCCATATGATTTTCAACGTCCGCCCACAGACCCTTGCCCTCTTCTCTGGCCTGTTCCTGCAAGGCGACGAAATCCTCCGTATACTTTACATTGGGCGGATAGGTCGCCACCTTTGCGTGCCCTTCCGCAACGAGGATTTTATTGAACATCTCTCCGTCAAGATACACATAGGCCAAAATTCTGCCGTACCTGTCCCGTTCCTGAACGTCATATTCCAGAGTCACTTCTTTCCCTTCAAGATGATCTTTGGTGAATTCGGCCGCGATCTTTCCATACTCTACATTTCGCTCCGCGTCCGGGTGCACCGATTCAGGGGTGTCTATGCCGATCAGCCGAACCCGCTCATTGACGCCGTCCATATCTATAATGATCGTATCTCCGTCCACTACACGGACGATCGAATAAGCCCCGCTTTGCCGCGGGGCACCTTCCTCATCGGTATATCCGCCTGTAAACAGGTGGACATCCTCCATTGTTATAATACCGAACATTAGGAGGAGGGAGAGTATCAGGCCTCCAGCCAGTTTCTTTTTCATTCTGCTTGCGGCCTCTCTTCTTGCGGCGCCTCTTCTAAGGGTAATTCAGTTGACTGCGGACAAATAAGACGTGCTAATTTCATCACATAAGGCGCGGAAATTACACTGACAATATAGGCTACGGGCAGGCCCGCCAATAAGCTTATGACATACAATTCCCAAAACGATTTTGTAAAACCGGTAGCTCTTATAGTACCGACAAATGTCATAATAACCGTAAAGTAGAGCGTAGGAAATATAGAAGATAACAGGATAAAACGAATGGTCCCCTCTTCCAGGCCGTTTTTAGCTGCAAACTCGTCGCCGCGCTTGCCCGCGGGGAAAATCAATCCCGCAACAGTTACCACAAGAATTGCGATCAATATGGACCATATTATTTGAGGAAACTCAATGGTTCCTGTAGCGAAGACTGTCATAAACAGGGTCATAACCGTGCTCAGAATAATCGCATAGAGGGTTGAGACAACATGTGGAAAATACTTTTGTGAAAGCACTACTTCTACTCCTTGCATTTAAAAATTCAGTTCCCGATAAAAGTATCGAGTCAAATGGCGATTGAGATCTTAAACCCTTATGACTCTATTATAGAATCGCACCACTGTCAATAGAATAGGCAAAAGTCAATTTCCTCATGACATATTCCTTTTTGAACCTCATATATTAGATTCCCCGGCAGGGTGTTTTGATTTGTTTTGCGAAAATAATTTTAAGGAAATTGGGCCTCACTTACCTGCCCTCAGTTTTGCCATAAAACATATCCCAATACCTTACCCTCTGTTGACAGGATAATAACCGGTTTGCAGAGGGTAATCACTGTGAACAGCTTACCATGTCAAGAAGAAAATCCCAAACCTTAAATTTGCGGATTCCGCCTCTCATCTGGTTCCCGGCGCGGCTAAACTTGTCCCATATATACTTTTATGCTAAAATGGATATATAATTAGATATGCCACCCTCTGTTGACAAGGTAATAAAGGGTTTGCAGAGGGCAAAAGTTGCACATAAAAAGAGGAGGTTGGAAATATGAATAACTTGGGAACTTTAAACGTTGAAACGAGAACAGATACCAGCAGTCAGGCAAACAAGCGCCTGCGTAAGGCAGGCTACCTGCCGGGTAATATTTACGGAAAGGACATGGACTCTATTGCCGTATCCATTAAAAAGGATGAGCTGCGTAAAAATATAAAAAAATACGGACGCTCCGCCGTATTCGAGTTATTGCTGGACGGAAAGCAGAAATACAATGTAATGGTTAAGGATGTCCAACTGACTCATGTGAGTCATGACTTCATGCATGTGGATTTTCACAGTATTTCCCTTTCAGAAGAGACAAAGGCAAACGTCCCCGTCAGAACCGTTGGCGATGAGCTTTATGAATCCAGAAGGCTGCTGCTGCAGACACACCGTGATTTCATCCCCGTAAAAGGTCTGCCCCAGGATGTGCCCAATTATATTGAAATCGACGTCAAGGATCTCAATCCCGGCGATAACATTTTTATCAGTGATGTAAAATTCCCGGCAGGCATTACCCCGGAGCTGGATGAAGCCCAACTGGTGATCTCCGTCAGCGAAGCGAAGGTTCATCGTCAGGAAGATGAAGCATCTGAAGCAGAGTCTGAGGCCGAAACTGCTGAGGAAGAGTAATTTAAAAACAGTCAATAGCTTTCTCATAGCATTTCAAACTTGCTCGGATTTGCCTGCCCTTGTACCTTTTCAAAATGGCCTTACCCTCTGCGGACAAAGTGATAAACGGTTTGCAGAGGGTATGTTATAATATCTGCAATATCAAGGGTTGCAGATATTATACATTTAGTGCCCTGCGAGAATTTCGGCAGACATAGAGCCGAAAACGCAGATGGCTGATTATACCAAAATTGCTTCACAATTATGGTATAATATCTATAAAAAATTAAAGGATGGCCATAATAAAATGAGAATCGCGGTAATAGACGGGCAAGGCGGAGGAATCGGCAAAGCAATCGTTGAGAAACTGAAAGCAGCTAATCTGCCCGGCGTAACGATCCTTGCTCTGGGAACGAATTCCGCCGCCACCCTGCAGATGAAAAAGGCAGGCGCGGATGAAGGCGCCACAGGAGAAAACGCCATAGTGCATAATATGAGCAGTGTGGATATTATAATGGGCGTCATCGCTATATTGAACGCCAACTCCATGTTGGGTGAGCTTTCACCGGCCATGGCATCTTCCATCGGCGGCAGCAGGGCAAAGAAGATATTGATCCCCGTCAATCGCTGCGGCATACATGTAGTTGGAATAAGAGACCTGAGTTTAGCCGCCTATATCGACGAGGCCGTCTCCGCAGCAGCGGAGATAGTGAAAAAGAAGACGGCTGCAGAAAGAAACTTTTAAATCCTCAAAGGAGGTTTCCCTATGGATGGTATTAAAAAGGCGGGAATTATCGGGGGAGCAGTGATAGGAGGCATCATCGGCGGCGCCGTCTCTATCGCCGGACATCTGGCCAAAAATAAATTCGTGGATGATTTGGGCAAGAGCATAGTGGACTCTACCATTCTCACGGGCTCCATCGCCGGCGAGCTTGCCAGCGGCGCGGCCGAAGTGGTTGTAGGGGGCGTTCAAAAAGAACCGGAGCATATTCAACGGGGTAAAAAAGATCTGAAAGCCGGAGGCGGCAAGATCCTGAAAAATTACGTGGATAATGCTAAGCTGGTCATAAATAACAGCGGCGACATCGTCAGCGGCGTCAAGAACAGAGACGTAAAAAAGATCCTCAACGGCACCAAGACTCTGGGCAAAATCGTTGCCATCGGAGTTATTACCGTAGGCGCCATCAAAATCGAGCCCGACAGTCCCAGACCTGATCAGGAGCAAGAGAAGCAACAGGAGTAAGAGCAACTTCCAATAGATTTTCTCCACACATGGAAGTTGCCCTTTATCGCCAGAATCAACTTCCGTTGCATATTTGCGTAAAAGAGAAGTTGCTTTCCGCTATAATTTTGTAAATATATGTAACAATCGAGGCCGTTTAGGCCTCTTTTTCATCTAAAAGCAACTTCAACTCCACACTTAACGTAGGGAAAAGTTGCTTTTCTCCAAAAGAGGCAACTTTTTTCACACCGCCTCATGCTTTAAAGTTGCCGCGCTATCAACAAGGACGCAAGTTCAATCAAAAAACCTCTGAGGGACTATCGAGTTTTCTCACTCCGAACATGGAATACAGCACCTCCCAGTTTTCGGGAAAATACTCCATCAGGTTCCAGTAGCTGACCCCCGCCAGGCCGTACTCGGCCACCAGGTTCATCTTTGCCCGAATGCTGGCCTCATTTTCAAACCATACCTCATGCTCTCTTCCCATATCGTCGTAATATCGATAAAAGGGAGACTGAGCCGCCTCGTCAAATTGTATCTGCGCTCCGACCCGCGCCGCTCTTTCAACAGCTTCTGTATTAGAGATGTTTTCCGCCATGGACTGTCCCTGTACGAAAGGCAGCGTCCAGTCGTAACCGTAATTTGGAATCCCCAGCAGAATTTTAGAGGGAGGAATCTGTGTCACCCCGAAATCCAGAACCCTCCTCACCTGGTTCACCGGCGCCACGGCCATCGGCGGACCAAATCGATATCCCCATTCATAGGTCATGAGAAGGGCCAGGTTAGCCGCCTGCCCCATCAGCGCGTAATCGTGCCCCTCATAGAGAAGACCCGGCTGCTCCGCGTAGGTTTTCGGCGCGAGAGCTACCGTAACCATATACCCCTCCGGATTGAGGCGCTGCCTTGTCTGATCTACGAAAGAGGCATAGGCTTCCCTATCCTCCGGAAAGAGGAATTCAAAGTCGAAATCGACGCCTCCCAGACCCTTTGCCTGAATGTTGTTAAGTATGTTTTCAACGAGACGGGCTCTCGCCTCCGGATTGTTCAGAACTACGCTTGCCAGCTGGCTGTCGAAGGTTCCTTCCTGATTCATGGCGGCAATTACCATGAGCGGTACCACGCCGTTGGCATGGGCAGCCTCGATAAGCCTTTCATCGTCCAGCTGAATCAGATCCCCATCCGCGGTAATCCCATATGTGAACATCGACAGCATGGTCAGATTGGGCGCGGTAGCCCAAAGTACCTCCGGATCCACAAAGGGATACATATAACCGTTGACCAGTATATCCATTAAAACACCCCCCTATGAAATATATTGCAATCAAGGGGGGCTTATGCTCTTTGATTTTACGACCATTCCTCTCTGAGACGCTCTTCCAGTGCCTTCAAGGCTCTGCGGTGGCGGGAGACGACGGTGTTGTAATTGGTTTTGGTCATCCTCGCCACATCTTTAAAGGACTGCTCATAATAGTAGTGAAGCAAGATAACCTGCCTGTACTCTCCCGTAAGATCACCTATAGCCGACAAAAGAGTGCTGTGCTCCTCCTTCTGTATCAGCCGCAGCAGAACATCCTTTTCCGTGGAGGGCATCTTGCTGATTTCAAATAGCGGCAACGGCGCTTTATGGAATCCGATTTTCTTATAATGATCGTATAATTTGTTTTTAGCAATCCTTCGCAGCGCATACTTGACGTTTTTGTATTGCCGGAGACGGTGAATCTTTTCCCAGGCCGTGGCCATGGTCTCCTGTACTATATCCCGGGCCAGCGGGCCGTCTTTTGTGGCCGTTGTCAGAAATTTGTGCAGATAGTCATAATGCTCCTGCACCTCTTCTTCAAAAAACAGTATGTCCTCACTGCGGTGATCCATAAAGAACCCTCCGTAAAGTATTGTTAAAACAGCGTCATCTGGTTGGATTCCGGAAGATCCCCCAGGGCTCCTATCTTCTGCAGCGCCTCGATAGCTGTCTTGTTCAGTTTTGCTCTTTCGCGCAGATCATCCGCGGAAAGGAAGGGGCCCTGGTTTCTCGCTTCCGCCAGGTTGGATGCCGCGGTATCCCCCACCCCTGTAATGGCGCGGAAGGGCAGCTGTACTTTTCCGTCTTTTATGGTAAACTTCAAAGCCTCGGATTCCATAATCTCCACACCGGTAAATTCAAAACCTCTCGCAAGCATTTCATAGGCTGCCTCCAGCACTGTGACTTCATCGTCTTCTTTCTGGGTAGCGGCTTTCCCTTTTTCTGCGATCTCCTGTATCCGATTCCACACCTTGTTCACGCCGCCCAAAATCACCTCAGCGTTGAAATCCGCAATCTTCAGGGTGAAAAAGGCGGCGTAAAAGGCCAAAGGATGATAAACCTTGTAATAGGCGATCCTGTAAGACATCATAACATAGGCCACCGCGTGGGCCTTGGGGAACATATATCCGATTTTTCTGCAGGATTCAATATACCATGAAGGCACATTGTTATCCTCCATAATCTTGGCCTCCTCATCGGTGATGCCCTTGCCCTTTCTGACCTTCTCCATTATCTTAAAGGCTGTCTTGGCGGGCAGCCCTTTCGCGATAAGGCCGTTCATAATATCGTCCCGGGTGCATATTACCTCCTGGATATTGGCGTCTCCGTTTCGTATTACACTTTGAGCGTTATTGATCCACACATCCGTTCCATGGGACAAACCCGAAATCCGGATCAGGTCAGAAAAATATTCCGGCCGAATATCATCCAGCATCTGACGGACAAAGTAAGTCCCGAACTCGGGAATCCCATAGGTTCCATGAGACAGCTGATAATCCTCGATCTGAATATCCAGCCCCTCTATTCCATTAAATATCCCGTCAACCTTTGCATCCTTCAGAGGAACGGTAAGGGGGTCAAGCCCTGTCATGTCTTCCAGCATGCGGATCATGGAAGGCACATCGTGGCCCAGGATATCCAGTTTCAGCAAGTTTTCATCGATGGAGTGATAATCGAAATGAGTGGTGATGATATCCGTCTTCATATCGTTGGCGGGACGCTGTATCGGGCAGAATTCGTAGATCTCATGGCCTCTCGGCAATATGATGATGCCTCCGGGGTGCTGCCCGGTGGTCCTTCTGACCCCGGTACACTGGGAGGTAAGCCTCTCCGCCTCCCATTTGCTGACGGTCTGCTGCTTCTCCTCGTAGTATTTCCGTACGAAACCGAAAGCCGTCTTGCCGGCCACCGTGCCGATGGTACCCGCCCGAAATACATTTTCTTTACCGAATATCTCCTCTACGAACTTATGGGCCACGGGCTGGTACTCTCCCGCAAAGTTCAGATCGATATCCGGCTCCTTATCCCCGTCAAAGCCTAAAAAGGTTTCAAAGGGTATATTAAAGCCGTCCTTCCGGTAAAGCCTGCCGCATTTTGGACAGGGCTTATCGGGAAGGTCGACGCCGCAGTCGTAGGTATTGTCGGTAATAAATTCCGAATGCCTGCACTGGGGGTTTTCGCAGATATAGTGAGCGGGCAGAGGATTTACTTCGGTGATTCCCGCCATAGTGGCAGCGAAAGAGGAGCCTACGGAACCCCGGGAGCCTACCAGATAACCGTCCTGCAGGGATTGCTTCACCAGAAGCTCCGCAGAGACGTAAAGCACCGCGTAACCATTGCTGATAATGGAATTGAGTTCCCTTTCCAGCCGCTGTTCCACAATCTCGGGAAGGGGCTCTCCGTAAATGCTCATGGCCTGGCTCATACAGCCTTCCCGCAGCCTCTCGTCCGCATTGGGTATCTCCGGACGGAAGCTTCCATCCGGTACAGGCGCCACATGGTCGACGGCCTCCGCTATCCGGTTGGGGTTATGGATGACCACTTCTCTGGCCATATCCTCTCCCAGATAGGAAAATTCCTCCAGCATCTCTTCCGTGGTGCGGAAATATAAGCCCTCGCCGCTCTCCGCGTCCTTATATCCCTGTCCCGCCATGAGGATCCGGCGATAGAGGGCCTCTCTGTCTTTTATGTAATGAACGTCACAAGTAGCTACCACGGGCTTACCGTATTTTTCACCCAGGCTCACAACCTTCCTGTTCAACTCCCGAAGCCCCTCCTCGCCGGCCACCCGGCCGTCATTGACAAGAAAGCGGTTGTTCACAACAGGTTGAATTTCCAAGTAGTCATAGAGGGAAACGATCTGCTGAAACCGTTCTTCAGGAAGGTCCTTTAAAACCCCCTGGAATACCTCCCCTGCTTCGCAGGCGGAACCGATAATGATGCCCTCCTTATGGGCGCGCAAAACAGATTTGGGTATTCTGGGCTTCCGGTAAAAGTATTCCAGATGGGAAAGGGATACCAGCCGGTATAAATTTTGAAGGCCTGTCTGATTCTTTGCCAGCAGGATGATATGATAGCTGGGCACGGCCTTATAATCAAAATTCTCGCCTTCGGGAACCGACTCATCGTCCACCAGGTAGCCCTCCAGCCCGTAGATAACTTTTATGTCCAGCTTGTTTTTCCGAACGTATTTTGCCGCGTCGGGGAAGGCCTGAACCACGCCGTGATCCGTCACCGCGACAGCCTTATGCCCCCAGTCCGCCGCTGTGGCGATGAGCTCCTGTACATCGGCAAGCCCGTCCATAGCGCTCATCTTCGTATGGGCATGAAGCTCCACCCGCTTGTCCGCCGCCGAATCCTTAACGTTGGTTACCGTGGTCTTCTCCATATCCCGGGCCTTCATCACATCAGCGCCTTCGAAGCTGTCAAATTCCAGATTCCCCCGCACCTTGATATAATCTCCCACGGAAAGAATCTCGTCCATCTGACTCCACTTCTTATCACTTACAAAGAGTTTCACACAGGCAGAGCCTGAAAAATCCGTAACCAGATAGTTCACCAGGATTTTTCCATTCTTTAAGCTGCGGGTGTCCTTGCGGAAAATCTGCCCTTCAATGGTGGCCATCCCTGTTCCGGAGATGATTTCCGAAATGGGAACAGGGGCTTCATCGATTTTTTTACCCATGATCCGATTTCCCACGATGGGGCTGTCCTGGCCCCTCCCGCCTTTACTCCATTTTCCGTTTCCGTTTCCATTCCCATTCCCATTTCCGTTCCAGGATCTGGCTTTCTCACCGGCGGGAGCAAATTCCTCCATTACTAAACGCAGGGTCTCCGATTCAGGAGGCAGGTTTTCCGTGTAGAGCAAACGAACCTCTGCATCAGAAATCTGCGGAAACTCGCTGCATAACATGACCCGCAGTTTGTTTTCGTCAGTCTTTGGAGGTATAAAATTGAGACCGACCTCCAGGGAGAAGATATTCGTATCCTTCTCGATGGAAGCCTGTCTCACGTGATACCGATAGCTGTCCTTCGGTCTTTTCTCAATATTGTTCCAACTGATGCTGCTTTCAAGTAGTGCCTTCAAGTCTGTTCTTCCTCTGCTGCTATAGTATTAATTTTTTTCCTCATCATCCTTCATAAACTCTTTCAGAGAAGTAGCCAGTCCGGCCAATCCGGCAATTTCAGAGGGGATTATGATCTTCGTCGACTGGCCGTCCGCCGCTTTGGCAAAGGACTCCAGACTCTTTATAGCGATAATTTCTTTTGTCGGCGCCGATTCTACCAGCATGCGAATACCGTCGGCGTTGGCCTGCTGCACCATTCGAATGGCGGTGGACTGGCCTTCCGCGGAACGAATAGCGGCTTCCTTGGCGGCCTCCGCCTCAAGAATTACGGCCTCTTTTTTACCTTCCGCAACCAGGACGGCGGATCTCTTTTCTCCTTCGGCTCTCAGTATGGCCTCTCTGCGTTCCCGCTCAGCCCGCATTTGCTTTTCCATGGCAGTCTGAATATCTCTGGGTGGCACGATATTTTTCACTTCGACCCTGTTAATTTTAATTCCCCAGGGGTCCGTGGCCTCGTCCAGAACCATACGAATCTTCGCGTTGATGTGCTCCCTGCTGGTAAGGGTCTGATCCAGCTCCAGATCGCCGATGATGTTACGCAGGGTAGTTGCCGTAAGGTTTTCGATGGCCGCCATGGGATTGGCTACGCCGTAGGCATAGAGCTTCGGGTCGGTGATCTGAAAGTAGATGACCGTATCGATTTCCATGGTAACGTTATCCTTCGTGATAACAGGCTGGGGCGGAAAATCTATGACGTGCTCTTTCAGAGACACCTTTCTGGCGATCTTGTCGATGAGTGGAATTTTAATGTGAAGCCCCACCTGCCAGGTTCCGTTATAGGCCCCCAGACGCTCAATGACATAAGCGTTTGCCTGAGGAACGATCCGGATATTCGCCGCCACAAGCCAAATCGCAATAGCGATCAGCAATAAAATTGGAATAGCTGTAAAAAGAGAATCCATAATTATACCTCCGTTTCCTGATGTTCAGCCGTAGAGGGGAAGCCGTCATCGCCGCCCTCTTCCATGGCCTCCAAAGATTTGACTACAAGCTTGACCCCTTCTATTCTAACGATGCGAACAGTCGCGCCCGCTTTCAAAGTGCTGTCTATCTCCTCGGAAATGGCCGTCCAGATCTGTCCCTGAGCCTTGGCCTGGCCTGTATTGTAGGGAACGATATCGCTTATGACAAGGGCTGTCTGCCCCGGAAGCGTTTCCACATTGGTCTTTTCTCTGCCTATCCTGAGCTTCTTTTCAGCCAGGGGTCGCGTGAAATAAAGAAGCAGGATGGATACCGCCAGAAACACGATGATCTGAACATATACAGGAGCCTTCGCCATAGCAGCGATACTGGCCGCCACTCCTCCAATAGTAAACCAGATGGTGGTAAGTCCCAGGGTCATAGCCTCAATGATGGCAAAAACTACCGCAATGGCAATCCAGATCAGAGCGCTGCTTATTGTGTATCCGAACAGTTCCATTGATAACCCCCCTTCCTTTCTATTCTATATATCAATTATACCAAAATTGACTATAATCTTAAACATGATTGTCAGCCCGGATTTTTATCAAGATTCCTCGCTGACACTGGGAATGACAAAAGGCTGGTGCCCGGAATGACATACCTGATTGTCAGCCTGAACGTAGTGAAGGATCCTTTGGCAAGGTTCTTCGTTGATGCTCGAAATTATTATACCATAATCGCAAAGCGATTTTGGTATAATCCGCCCCATATGCGATTTCGGCATTCCTGTCCGCCGAAATATTCGCAGGGCACTGAATGTATGATGTCCGCACCCCTTGGTTTTGCGGATATTATACCATTTATAGCGCCCAGAAACTACTGCCCGTCTGCTTCTTTATCGATTAAACTGAAGAGCATATCTATGCATTCATCCGCCGGCCATGTTCCAATGGGCTCGCCTTTTCGGAACAGCATTCCTCTTCCCTTTCCAAAAGCCACTCCTATATCGGCTTCCGCCGCCTCTCCGGGCCCGTTAACCTCACAGCCCATAACGGCGATCTTTATGGGCCTGCGTCCTTCTCTTACCCATTTCTCCTGATAGGGACGCAGCCTTTCCTCCACCTGGTCCGCCATGCGAACCAGATCCACCCGGGTTCTTCCGCAGGTGGGACAGGAAATGAGGTCGATACCACTTTTGCGAAGCCCCACGGCCTGCAAAAGCTCCTTTGCAAAAAGAACCTCTTCCACCGGGTCCCCGGTAAGGGATACACGCATAGTATCGCCGATACCGGCTAAGAGCAGAGCTCCGATTCCCGCGGCGGATTTCATCTTACCTGTCGTTACGGTTCCCGATTCTGTAATGCCGATATGTAAAGGCGTTGTCAGCTTTTCCGCCGCAATCAGATGGGCGTCATAATTCAGCTTTACATCGGAGGCCTTCAGGGAAACTACAATATCGTTGAAGTCCATATCCCGGAGGGCTTGAACCATCGTCTCCGCGCTCTCGGCAAGAGCCGCCGCCGTAACGCCGCCGTACTTCTCAAGAAGCCGCTTTTCCAGGGAGCCTGAATTAACCCCCACCCTTATAGGCACATTGCGCTCTTTAGCTGCTTCCAGCACTGCCCGGATTTTTTCCGGACCGCCGATATTGCCGGGGTTAAGTCTGACCTTGTCCACCCCCTCTTCAATGGCTCGCAGCGCCAGGCGATAGTCGAAGTGAATGTCCGCCACCAAAGGTATCTTTATTACCTTCTTAATGGAGCCTATAGCAGTGGCCGCCTCCATGTCGGGTACGGCGCACCGGACGATTTCACACCCTGCGTCCGCAAGCCTGGCGATCTGCTCCACAGTGGCTTTCACATCCCGGGTATCCGTATTCGTCATGGACTGAATCGATACAGGGGCGCCTCCGCCTATCAGCACATCCCCTACCCTTACCTGTCTTGTAATACCCCTTTTCATTAGCAATTCACCTTAATTAAGTATAAAGCGGTCCACATCCTGTACCACCAGATAGATCATCAAAGCAAAGAGCAGCATAAGCCCCGCGAAGTGTATCCTGTTTTCCACCGCGTCGGAAATCCTCTTTCCGGTGAACTGCCGAATCACCAGAAACAACAGTTTTCCTCCATCCAGGGCGGGGAAGGGCAGCATGTTGACGATAGCCAGATTCAGGCTGATAATAGCCGTCAGGTTTATAATATAATAGATTCCCAGCGCTGCCTGATCGTTGATTATGCTGACGATGCCCACGGGGCCTACCAAGTCCTCCATGGAGCCGCGGCCTCGGAAAAGATCCTTAAGGTAATTCAGCATCTCTCCGGCCATCTCCCAGGTGCCGACCACCCCTGCCTGCAGAGAACGGATGGGGGAACGTTCCAACTGAGACGTGATACCTATGACCCGCCTTCCCCCTTCGCTTACCATTACGCTGCTTGTCAGGGTTTCCCGGCTGCCGTTCCTCTCTACTACAATGCTGACCGTATCTCCTTCGCTTGCCGCCAGAGTTCCTGTCACCTCTTCCCAACTATCCACTTTCGTTTCATTGATCTGGACGATCCGGTCTCCTTCTCTCAGGCCAGCCTCCTCCGCGGGGTAGCCCTTTGATATCTCACCGATTACGTTGGTGGTCGTCCCTATGGCCAGGGCAATTATGGTGATAAGAACTACTGTGGTAACCAGGTTCATAAAAGAGCCCGCCACAAGGACCAGGGCACGCTGCAAAGGAGACTTTCGATTGAAGGCCCTGGGATTGTCAGAATCCTCTTCCTCGCCCTCCATCTTCACATAGCCGCCTATGGGGAGGACCCTCAGTGAATACTCCGTCTCGCCTTTCCCAAAACGAAGCAGAGGGGGTCCCATTCCTATAGAAAACTCATTTACCGGGATTCCCACCGCCTTGGCGGCTAAAAAATGACCCAGTTCATGAACAAAAATCAACAGACAAAATATTAAAATGGCATATATTATCGTTATTCCCATACCAATAACCTCTCTCTTGTTTCTTCATCGATTTTCAGAATACCGGCCAGATCCATATCGCGTCCGGGGACATGCTCCTCCAGCACCCCTTCGATGGTATTTTGGATCTCAATAAAGGAAATTCTCCCTTCCAGGAACTGCTGAACCAGCACTTCATTTGCCGCGTTCAGAACCACAGGGTAGCTTCCTCCCTGTCTCAGGGCCTCATATGCCAGGCCGAGACACCGGAACACCTGCGTATCCGCCGGTTCAAAATGAAGTGTGCCGAGTTGGAAGAAATCCACCTCCTGGCTGTCATTTTCAATCCGGTCCGGCCAGGTGAAGGCGTAACTGATGGGGACTCTCATATCCGGCATCCCAAGCTGGGCTATAATGGAACGATCCGTAAACTCCACCATGGAATGTATGATGCTCTCCCTTTGTACAACCACCTGAATGGCCTCCGGAGCAACATCGAACAGCCATTTGGCTTCTATGACCTCCAGACCCTTGTTCATCATGGTAGCTGAGTCGATGGTAATTTTGCTTCCCATGGTCCAGTTGGGGTGTTTCAAAGCCTGCTCCAGCGTGACCTCTTTCAGTTGAGACAGAGTATATCCCCTGAAGGGGCCTCCCGAAGCGGTGAGCAGTATGCGCCGGATCTCCTGGCTTTCATTCCCCTGAAGAGCCTGAAAAATAGCGCTGTGCTCGCTGTCCACGGGGATGAGCCGGACGCCCCTTTTCTCCACGGCTTCCTTAACGATTGCTCCGCCGGCTACCAGAGTTTCCTTGTTTGCAAGGGCGATATCCCTGCCTGCGTCAATAGCCGCCAGGGTGGGTTCCAGCCCCCTCATGCCGACTAAGGCATTCAGTACCATATCGCTGTCGCCCTGAGCGGCAGTCTGCTTTAATCCCTCTTTTCCCCAGAGTATCTCCGTCCCCGGGAACTCCTTTTTTAGACGCAGCGCGTCTCTTTCCTGTTCCACACAGACCAGCTCAGGATGAAACTCTCTGATCTGTCCCGCCAGCTGCTCAACACGGCTGCCGCAGGTCAGAGCGGAAACCTGAAATCTGTCCCGGTTCTTTTCTATAATATCCAGAGCCTGGGTTCCGATAGAACCCGTAGAGCCCAGTATTGTTATCTTCTTCATTAGAATATTACCAATATTACGTAATAATACACAAAAGGCGCGGTAAACAGCACGCTGTCAAAGCGATCCAGTATTCCTCCATGCCCCGGTATCAGATTGCCGTAATCCTTAATTCCCATTTTTCGCTTAAATACGGAAGCCGTCAGGTCTCCCGCCTGAGCCACGACGCTGCCTAAAAGCCCTATGGCAATAAAATGTATCAGAGCCTCGTCAGTTATTAAATACCCAAAGATGACGCATAGAATCACACTGCCCGCAACGCCTCCAATGGCGCCTTCGACGGTCTTTTTGGGGCTGATCTTCGGGCAGAGTTTGTGCCTGCCGAGAAAGTAGCCTGTGAAATAAGCCATAATATCCGTACCGAAGGCAGCGAGAATCGCGAGCCAGATCATAACTCCCATTCCCGCTCTGTCCATCAGTACAATATGAGATGACAAAAATACCACATAGAAAACTCCTGTAATGGTAGCCATGCCATCGATAAGCTCTCTTTCCTCAATCTTAAAGAGGTACAAAAGGCCGGACAATATAACAACGAAAAACCAAAGCATATATAAGTGAAGCCCTTCGCCCCATATCACGATGACATAGAGCCCCAGGGCAGAAAGTCTTCCGATCCAGCGGCAGGGCTTTACCCCCATGGTTTCAAAACCTTTGTAAAATTCTCCGACTCCCATGACCGCGATAAGAAAACCGGCGGCCCAGAGCAGAGGGCCCCCAAAATAAATCACTGCCAGCAAAGGCAGCAAAACCAGACTCGACAATATTCTAGTCTTCATTTAACCCCTCCAAAGCGGCGCTCTCTCTTCAGATATTCTTCGATGGCCTCCTCCAGGCACTCCGGCGTAAAATCGGGCCAATGGATATCACTGAAAACAAATTCGCTGTATGCGCTTTGCCAAAGCAGAAAATTTGACTGTCTCTTCTCTCCTCCTGTCCGGATTACCAGATCCGGGTCAGGAATATCCCTTGTAAACAAATATTGAGACAATGCTTCTTCCGTCATGCCTTCCGGCGGCAATTTACCAGAAGCTACATCCGCCGCCATGGCTTTGGCGGCTCTGAGAATCTCGTCCCTGCTTCCGTAGTTCAAAGCAATATGAAACTGCAGGCCTGTGTTGCTTTTGGTTTTATTCACGGCCTCTTCCAGCTTGCCCACCGCGTCCCGGGGCAGCTTTGTATAATCACCGAGGACGCTGACCCGGACATTGTTTTGATTCAGCTCCTCCAGTTCTTTATCCACATAGTGTACAAGGATTTTGAATATCCCGCCGACCTCCTCGCTGGGCCGTTTCCAGTTTTCAGTGGAAAAAGCATACACCGTCAGGTGCTTGATGCCCAGTGTTGATGATCTCTTCACGATTTCTTTCAAAGTCCTCATTCCCGCATTGTGTCCGGCAAGCCGCGGGAGACTTCTCTGCTTCGCCCACCGGCCATTGCCATCCATTACGATGGCTACGTGCCCGGGAATTTTCACAAATTCCAAATGCAACTCTCCTTTACAAGAAGGGGACGGTTTTATGACATACCGCCCCCTGCTATAGCATTTCAGTCTTCATCGAAAGCTGTCCGGCACCTTACACAAAGTCAGCCGGTATTCTCCTTCAGCGAATTCCTGTTTGATCACTTTTAAATAGCCGTCATTCAATTGCTTCGTCGGCGGTTCGGAAACTTCGGTAATCCAGGAAAGTCCCCGGCCCGAAAGAAGCTCAATGGCTTTCTCCGCGTCCAGCCCTAACAAATCGATCATCAGACCTCCATGATCTCCTTTTCCTTGCGTTCGATGATTGCGTCGATGTCTTTTATGCAGGCGTCCGTTTTCTTTTGCACATCATCCATATCTGCCTTCAGGTCGTCCTCTGTCAGCTCTCCTGCCTTTTCCGCCTTCTTCAAAGCGTCATTGGCGTCCCTGCGCAGGTTCCTTACGGCGACCTTTGCGTCCTCGCCCATCTTGCGGACAGCTTTGGTGAGTTCTTTTCTTCTCTCCTCGGTAACCTGAGGGATAATCAACCGGACGCATTTGCCGTCGTTGGCCGGATTGATACCCAGGTTTGCCATATTTACGGCCTTCTCTATGTCGTGAAGAGATTTGGGATCAAAGGGGACAATCTGCAGAGTACGCGGATCCGGAGCGGATACATTGGCAATATTCTTCAAAGGGGTAGGCGTACCGTAGTAATCCACCATGACCTTGTCGAGAAGGGTAGGATTAGCACGTCCGGCTCTTACGGTATTCAGGTCCTCTTTCAGTACGGACTTGGTCTTTTCCATCTTTTCATTGAGCATTTCCATTGCGTCACTCATTTTCATTTCCTCCTTTTTCCGATCTTATTCTATTATGGTTCCTATTTTTTCACCGCATATAGCTTTTATCACATTATCGGGTTCGCTGAGACCGAATACATGGATGGGAATTTTATTGTCCATGCACAGGGAAGCAGCGGTGGAATCCATGACCTCCAGATTTTTGTTCAGAAGATCCATGTGAGTCAGTTTTTCAAAGGGTTTTGCGTCGGGATTTACATGGGGGTCGTCATCATACACCGCGTCCACTTTTTTCGCCAGCAGGATGACATCCGCTTCTATTTCCGCCGCCCGCAGCGCCGCCGTTGTATCTGTTGAAAAGAAGGGATTTCCCGTTCCCGCTGCAAAGATGACTACCGTATTTTTACAAAGATGGGCCATTGCTCTTCTGCGGATATAAGGTTCGGCAATTTCCTTCATCTCAATGGCTGTCTGCACCCTGGTGGGAACTCCGTGGGCCTCAAAGGAATCCTGCAAAGCCAGAGCGTTGATACAAGTGGCCAGCATCCCCATATAGTCCGCGGTGGCCCGATCCATGCTCTTACTGGTTCTGCCTCTCCAGAAATTGCCTCCGCCGACGACAACGGCAACCTGGACTCCCATGGCGACGACCTTCTTTACCTGGTGGGCAACCATATTCAGCATATCTTCGTTGAGTCCGAAACGGTTGTCCCCCGCCAATGCCTCGCCGCTGATTTTAAGTACGATCCGCTTATATTTCGGCTCCATGGCACCTCCTTATTGCTTTCAATAAAAGGACACCGCGCATAGTGTCCTTTTATTATAACATAAATTCTCTTTTGGGGGTTAGTTGTTCATTTGTTTTGCGACTTCTTCCGCAAAATTTTCTTCTTTCTTTTCAATGCCTTCGCCTACTTCGTAGCGAAGCATCTCTACTACCTTTACGGTCTTGCCCAGAGCTTTCCCGGATTCATCCACATACTGCCCTACGGTGATATCTCCGTTCTTGACGAATTTCTGTTCCAGAAGACAGGTCTCTTTCAGTTCTTTCTTCAACCTTCCGATAACCATCTTCTCTACGATCTCCTGGGGCTTTCCTTCGTTAAGAGCCTGCTGAATCAGAATTTTCTTCTCGCTCTCAATGTATTCCTGATCCACATCCCCTTCGGAGATATACTTGGGATTCATTGACGCTACCTGCATGGCCACGTCTTTACCCATAACGGTAACTTCCTCTAAAGAAGCCTCTGTCTCCAGACCCACGATAACGCCGATCTTTCCGCCGCCGTGGATGTATCCTACATAGACCACTCCGGGGGTATTGAATTTTACAAATCTGCGGACGCTCATGTTCTCGCCGATTTTCGAAATTTTATTGTTCAGCGCCTCTGAAACGCTGCCTTCATCTTTATAAGACAAGGCCATAAAACCGTCCATATCAACAGTCTCGCAGTCCAGAGCCAAGTCCGCCAGGTTTCTGACAAATTCCACGAATTCCTCATTCTTGGCGACAAAGTCCGTCTCCGCATTGACTTCAATAGCGGCGGCGGCGCTGCCGTCCTTAGAGAAAGCCAGGTTTACCAGCCCCTGAGAGGCGACTCTTCCCGCTTTTTTCGCAGCCTTGGCAAGTCCTTTTTCACGGAGCAGCTCAATGGCTTTCTCCATATCACCGTCCGTCTCGGTCAAAACATTTTTACAATCCATCATACCTGCGCCTGTTCTTTCACGCAGTTCTTTTACCATACCAGCGCTAACAGCCATATTTATGGCCTCCTTTCCTGCGACTACTCTTCGTTTTTATTCTCCTGTGCATCCTCGCTATCAGCGTTAGCGGAATCTTCCGGTTCTCCCTCATCGAAGGACTCGCCCTGATTTGCCTCTATGACAGCGTCGGCCATTTTTGCCGTTATCAGTTTGACAGCCCGAATGGCGTCATCGTTGGCAGGGATCAGATAATCCACATCGTCGGGATCACAGTTTGTATCGATTATTCCCACAATGGGAATTCCTAATATTCTGGCTTCCTTAACCGCAATTTTTTCCTTTTTGGGATCTACAACAAACACGGCGGCGGGCATGCCCTTCATATCCTTAATGCCGCCCAGGAACTTCTCAAGCCTGTCGGCTTCAGCCCGCAGCTTCAGAACTTCTTTTTTGGTCAGGGCGTCAAAAGTGCCGTCTGTCTCCATTGCTCTGATTTCGTTGAGCCTGCTGATACGGCCGGAGATTGTCTTATAGTTGGTCAGCATTCCTCCCAACCATCTCTCGTTTACGTAGTACATCCCGCATCTTTTCGCTTCATCGGCAATAGCGGCCTGAGCCTGCTTCTTAGTGCCCACGAACAGGATCGGTCTGCCGGTCTCCGCCACTTCCTTCATAAAGGCGTAGGCTTCATCGATCTTTTTCACCGTCTTCTGCAGGTCGATGATGTAGATGCCGTTTCTCTCCGTAAAGATGTACGGAGCCATTTTGGGGTTCCATCTTCTGGTCTGATGTCCAAAGTGGACGCCGGCCTCCAACAGTTGTTTCATTGAAATAATTGCCATTGTATTTACCTCCCGGTTTTACTCCTCCATCCCGCTCTCTTCACAAACAGCCTTTTCAGGCACCGGTTTGACAGCAACGGGATGTGTGTTTTGTTAGTACTCCGTCTCCCTTAAAAGGTTACATCGTACTGGGTTGCGCTCTTCGCAGACCCTGAAATACTATACTATATCATCCCCTAAATTGCAAGGAAAATTTTCTTTCAAATAGGCGTGGTAACGGTGTCTGGTCTCGGCGCACCGCCTCTGACTGACGGGCAGGGTGCGGCCTCCTTCCATCTCCACTGTGAGGCCTTTCAGCCGTATCACTTTCGTCAGATTAATCTCGTAGCTGCCATGACAACAACAGAATCTTCTGTCCAGCTTTTTTCGTATCTGTTCCATGCTTCCATTAAAGCTTAAAATCCGTTCTTTTGTGTGCACGTGGACTTTTCTGCCTTCACTTTCGAAGTACAAAATATCCTCTGTTGGGAGTTTTTCAGTGCTGCTTCGCGTTATAATTACAAAGTGGCTCTTCTCGTTGTTCATTTGCAGTTCCCGTTTCAATGCGCAACCTCCTTAATTAGACACTGTTTCGCTGTAAAAGCAACTCTATCCTAAATAGACTGCCTTTTCCCGCCAAAAATTGCATAAAAATAAAAAAGAATTAAAAAAATTTCGTTGGAATCTACCCGATCCCGCAAACCGAAACCTCTGAAAAAGAGCCTGAAATCCAGTATATTACTGAGTTTCAGGCTCTTTGCGGTTTGATTATTGTCCAGCTCCAGTCCTTGTCTAGTCTCTGGTATAGGTTATCAAGTCTTCGGCTATTTCGTGGACCGCTATGCTTACGGGCTTATCGATATCGATATCGATAAGTTCGGGCTTACCGTCGATGAGGTCTCGGGCCCTCTTTGCCGCCAGTATAGCCAATGTATACCTGCTGTCCGCTTTCTGTTTCATTAACTTAATGGATGGTTCTAACATATTTCTTCCTCCCCCTATACCTCTTCTTTGTATTGCTCGATCAGCTGGTAAATATCCTCGGATACCCTTGAATGTTCCGCTGTTATTATGGCCTCCAGGCGGCTGACAGCTTCATCCAGCTCTCCGTTTATTACGCAGTAATCGTATTTGCCGATGTAAGCCACTTCCTTCAACGCTTCCCGCATTCGCAGGTTGATGGCTTCTTCTGTTTCCGAACCTCTTCCGGTAATCCGCTTGCGCAGTTCTGTCATAGAGGGCGGTAATATGAAAATGAATATTCCCTCCGGATAATTCTCACGGACCTTCATAGCCCCCTGTATATCGATTTCCAGCACTACATCCCTGCCCTGTTCCAGTTGCTCCGTCACTTTATCCTTCGGCGTGCCGTAATAATTTCCGTAAACCTCCGCGTGTTCCAAAAAGCCGTCCCGCTCCAATTCTTTTCTGAACGCGTCCTCAGTGGTGAAAAAATAGCTTACCCCTTCTGTTTCTCCCGGTCTGGGCGCTCTGGTGGTCATGGATACAGACAGGTAAATGTCGAAGCTTTCAGCTAATTTTCTGCAGATGGTCCCTTTTCCCGCGCCGGAGGGACCGGAAACCACGAAGAGCAAGCCTTTGTACATTTGCGTTCCTTTCTTGTCTTTTGCTACAGGGCATTGCCCGGTCGGATCCAGGTTCCGATCAGTATGCCATTTTATCTGAATTTATAGTATACTACCCTGCACAGTGATTTTCAACACAAATCTATTCAATATTCTGCACTTGTTCTCTGATTTTTTCGATTTCACTCTTCATTTCCAGCACGAAAGTGGTGATGGTGATGTCGTTGGCCTTGGAGCCGATGGTATTCGTCTCCCGGTTCATCTCCTGCACCAGGAAGTCCAGCTTCTTGCCATCGGGCTGATTGCTCTCTGTAATAATCTGCTCCAGCTGAGAGATATGGCTGCCCAGTCTCACCAGCTCCTCCGTTATATTTGATTTATCCGCGAACAAAGCCGCCTCCAGAGCGATCCGATCCTCGGGAACCGCCGCCGCGGACCCCATCAGCTCCGCAATCCTTTCCTGCAGCCTCGTCTTATATGAGGAAACCACAAGGGGAACCCGCAGGCTGATCTGATCAGCCATGTCACGTATCATTCTCCCCCGCATTATGATATCCTCCGCCAACTTTTTTCCTTCCGCCACCCGCATCTCATTCAATCTTGCCACGGCCTCCTGCACCGGAAACGCGAGACTCTTGAAGATTTCCTCTTCATCCTCTACATCCGGCACGGCCTTCATAACATCCGGCAGAGAGGCCAGAAAAGGAAGAGTAATATCCCCTGTCAGAGAAAAGTTCTTCTGCAGTTCTTTCAGGTTATTATAATACTGCCCGGCTACCATTGTATTCAGTTTTACATTGGTATCATCTTCCGTGAGATTCTCTACGAGGATGGACAACTCGATCTTTCCCCGTCGGGCCACACCTTTTACAATGGCTTTCAGCTTCTCCTCGGCAAAGGAATACCTTCTGGGCATTTTTACGGTAATATCGCTGTACCTGTGATTTACCGCCCTTACCTCCGCCGTTATGTTTCTCTTTCCATCACTGTATTCACTTCTTCCAAAGCCGGTCATGCTCTTGATCATTTTCCGTCCTTCTTTCCCTTTTTGATTATCTCCCGGAGTCTGACACATTTTGTTATTCTTCGATTCGTACTACCACTTGTTATCTATCATATGGTATTATACATTCAGCGCATAAAATAATCTATAGTATATTCTTTGCGCGGAAAACAGAGGGAGCGAAATTAATGGCATATGACGGTTTGGTAGCGGGAGCTATGGCAGTCTACCTGCAGGAAACACTGGCGGGCGGGAAAATCGAAAAAATCTATCAGCCCGAAGCGGAAGAGCTTACTTTCCTGATTCACGCAGGCAGAGAGAAGCGGCGTCTTTATATTTCCACAAACAGCGGACATGCCCGGATGCATCTCCTGGAAGAGGACAGGGAGCAGGCCAATCCCCAGAATCCAACCGCTTTCTGCATGCTCCTGCGCAAACATTTTCAGGGAGGCCGGATAAAAGCTGTCCGCCAGGTGGAGTCGGAGAGGATTATCGAAATTCACGCGGATCATGTGGATGAAATGGGATTTTCCGAGAGTAAAAAACTCATCGTTGAAATCATGGGGAAGCACAGCAACATCACCGCTGTGGATGAAGCCTCGGGCAGAATCATAGACAGCATTAAGCGTATATCGGCAGATTTGAGCCGTTACCGCCAGCTGCTGCCCGGACTTCCTTATGTTTATCCGCCAAACCGGGATAAAGTTTGCTTTTACACCCTCTCAGAGGAAGCGCTGACACAAATTATGGCAAAGACCAGTGAGGGAATCTCCCTCCCCAAAGCTCTTCTCGACGGGATTCAAGGGGTGAGCCCCGTCATCTCTGAGGAAATATGCAGGGAAGCAATCCGTTCGGCGGCACAGGACTCTGACGCCCTGACGGCGGCGGATCTGCTGAAAGTAGTATCCGCCATGACCCTTTCCATCCGCTCCGGGAATCTGAATCCGGTGGTTTATATGGATAAAGACCGGGTTCCCATGGACTTCCATATCTTTCCCCTCTCTGACGCAGAGGGTGTATTGGATAAGCTGACCTTTGACAACCCCAGCCGGGCGACGGAATACTTTTTTTCCCATAAAGCTTCCTCCAACCGAATCCGGCAGAAGTCATCGGATCTGACCCGGGCATTGGCCTCTCAGCTGGATAAGCTTTATCTGAAAAAGCAAAGACTTTCCGAGGACCTTTACGCTGCTGAAAACGCGGAGTCCTACCGGGTTTTCGGAGAGCTGCTGACAGCGAACCTCCACAACATTCCCAAAGGAGCCTCTGCTGTCAAAGTTCTGAACTACTATGATAATTCAGAGGTTGAAATTTCCCTTGAACCACGCTTCTCACCGGCCCAGAACGCCCAGCGCTACTTCAAAAAGTACAGCAAGGCAAGAACTGCCGTACGGGAAAAGAAAATACAGCTGGAGGAAGCAAACCATTCTATTGACTATCTCGAATCCGTGTTGACATATGTGGAAAATGCCGACACCATCGATGAGATAGAAGAGATCCGTCAAGAGCTGGCGGAAGGCGGCTACCTGCGGAGGAGGAAGAACCTTTACCGGCCTTCCAAATCTAAGCTCCAACCCTACGCCTATACCGCCAGCGACGGTTCTCGCATTTTAGTGGGCCGCAACAATAAAGAAAATGACTTGCTGACGCTGAAAACCGCCGGCAAGGGGGATCTGTGGTTCCATACGAAAGAGATTCCCGGCTCTCATGTAATTCTGTCTTCTCAGAGCGGAAAGCCTTCCGACACTTCAATTTCAGAGGCTGCTTCACTGGCCGCCTATTACAGCAAAGCCCGCAATTCAAGCAATGTACCGGTGGACTACACTCTGGTACGTTATGTGAAAAAGCCTTCAGGGGCCAAGCCGGGCATGGTGATATACACCCATCAAAAAACCCTTTATGTTAATCCGGCGAAGCCGCAGGAATAAAAAACAGCCAAAGTCCTTATATTGCTTCGTTTCCAGGAGCCTTATATCGCTTCATTCCTGGATTTTTATGCGATCGTTACATTTTATTCATTATTTATGACATATGGTAAAATTTAGGTTGATTTTCATTGAGAATGATTTAACATAATAGTTACCCTCTGTTGACAAGGTAGTAAACAGAGGGTACCCTAACCTGGGCGGCGGCGCATCCAGAAGAGGTGAAGCGAAGCGAATACCGGAAAGAAAGGACCCTATTATATGAAACAATGTGAAAACCTCATTTACTATCCGGAGATCATGTGCGCGGCAGAAATGTCATGCTCCTTGTGCGGAAAGCACAGCGATGTAAAATTCAAGCATGGCTATGTATGCGAAGATTGCCTCAAATACGTTAAAGCTCAATATTAGTCAAATGACAAAGCTTCCATCCTTCCCAAGAACCCAAAAAGCTCCTGTACTGCTTTGAGAACAACGCAATGCCGCCCTGGTTTTATCTCCTTTGCTCCTTCAGTTTGCCCAATGTCTGTTGGAAGGCCAAAGGAAGGGGGCTGTCAAATTCCATGTATTCCCCCGACACGGGGTGGCGGAATCCCAGCACCTTGGCGTGAAGCATCTGCCCCTTGGTTTTCAAGGGACTTTTTTTCGGCCCATAAACCTCATCTCCCAAAAGAGGATGACTGATGTAAGCCATGTGGACGCGAATCTGGTGAGTTCTTCCCGTTTCCAGGACTGCTTCGATATATGTGAATCTGCCGAAACGCTCCAACACCCTGTAATGGGTTCTCGCCGCCTTGCTGTTCCTATCCGTTACCGCCATGCGCAATCTGTTTTTCGGATCTCTCCCGATGGGCGCGTCTATGACTCCTTCATCGTCCTGAAAATTATTGTACACGATAGCTCTGTAGGCTCTCGTTATAGTATGGGCGGCAAATTGCTCCGCCAGCGCCCGATGGGCCTTATCGTTTTTTGCAATGACGAGAAGCCCGCTGGTGTCCTTATCGATCCGATGGACGATACCGGGGCGGATTACGCCGTTAATAGAAGAAAGGCGACCCTCGCAGTGATAGAGGACGCCGTTAACCAGAGTTCCTGTCAGATTCCCTGCCGCCGGATGCACCACCATCCCCTTCGGCTTGTCGATTACAAGCAGATCCTCATCTTCATATACGATGTCAAGAGGGATATTTTCTGGAGACGCTTCCAGTGGAGCAGGATCTAAAATACTGACCTCCACCAGATCTCCTTCCGCAAGCTTGTGTTTTTTCGAAGTAACAGGCGCGCCGTTGACGGAGACCATTCCTTTTTCAATAAGCTTCTGCAGGCCGCTTCTTGACATATCTTCCAATAGCCGGGAGAGTACGGCGTCCATTCGTTCTCCCGAATCCTGTTCTTCAATTCGAAAAGGGGTCTTCGTCATCCTTCAACCCTCCTCCGCTCCCTGGGTTCGATATAAAAAAGGTAGAGGATGAGCAACCCGCATCCCAGGCAGACGCAAATATCCGCCACATTGAAAACGGGAAATCTCCGAAAGTCGAGAAAATCTATCACATAGCCCAGGCGGATCCGGTCGATGAGGTTCCCAATTCCTCCCCCCGCAATGAAAGCAAGAGAAAGAGAGAGAGCCCAGTGACTTTCCTTCCTCTTCAGCGTAAGATAAACGATAACCGCGGCCAGAGCGATAAATGTGATGACAATCAAAAAAGGCTGCTTCCCCTGAAGGATGCTGAAAGCAGCCCCGAAATTCCGGATATAGGTTATATGGAAAATACCGTCGATCAATGGAATGGACTGGTTTAAATCAAGCCCTGCCTCTATGGCGTATTTGGAGATCTGATCCGCGGCAATTAAAACCAAAATGATAACATAGAAAATCATTTTATTGATCGCTTCCCGCTCTGAAGTTGAAAAGAGTCTTATCCGCGAAGCCCATTCCGGCCTCGTCTTCTTTTTCCTCCGGAGTATTGGCGGCGCGGCCTTCAAGGATGCTTTTCAGATCCTCCATATCCGTATCCGCGAAGAGTTCCGCGCTCAGAGTGTCGAACTTCTCCAGCTCCGATTCCAGCAGAGTCCTGTATCTTGTCCGGAACACGCTGAGACGGTTGCGAAGACCCGTGTTTTCTTCGTGGAGTCTCTCGGCGGATTCTCTCGCCTCTCTGGTGATTCGATCCGCGTCCAGCTCTGCGTTCTTCAAAAGAATTTCAGCCCGCCTTTCGGCGCTGGCGGAGATATCCCCCATCAACGCTTTGGCAGCCTCAAGAGTTTCAAGAACCATACCTTCCGTATTTCTGTATCTGGCCAGCTCTGTGTTGAGGGTTTTAACCTGCTCTTTTAAGCTTGAGTTTTCCTCAATAAGTTTTTCCAGATCCATGGTAATGAAATCGAGAAAAGCATCCACTTCATCCTCACGATAACCGCGGACTCCTTTCGAAAATTCCTGATTTTGTATATCCAGGGGAGTAATCACTGCCATACCTCCTTCAAGTCTTTTATATAACCCCTATCGGTCAGATTATTATTAAATAACAAAATATATAAGTCTTCTTAGCAGACTCTGCAGGAAATAGATTGCCAATATCGCCAGCAATGGTGAAAAATCAATACCCATACTCCCTGTAAACCGGGCTGTCAGATTTTTAAAAGGCCGCAGTATCGGTTCCGTAAGACGAGTGATTGCCATGTATAACGGAAAGAGTCTGTCTCCCGGTCTTATAAACCAGCTCATAATCGCGCTTCCTAAAATAAGGTATACGATTACCTGCAGAAACGAATTGATGGTTCCTATCAGAAATGTTGCCATAAACTACCTCCAGGGGTTTTTTACTGTCGTGGTTGTATGAGCCGGAGTCTGTTGGTCGATATAGGCGGTCACATCTACATTTTCCGGCGCGAATACGAATATGTTGTTGGCCACCTTCTGCACATTACCGTTGAGTGCGTAAGTAGCGCCGCTGAGAAAGTCGAAGATCTTCTTTGCCGTATCCGTTTCGATCTTTTCAAGGTTGATAATAATAGGTTTTCTTGCTTTAAGACTGTCCACCAGCCGCGGGCATTCATCGAAGTTCTGCGGCTCTATGACGATCATCTTAAACTGGTTATTAAACTGATTGGGCGCCGTAGCCTTGCTGGTCATAGGCAACACCCTAACCTCTTTGTTATCTTTTGATTCCCTGCCTTCTGACCGGGGCGGAACAGCGGGGCTCCGGAAATCTATGGATTGACGCTCCATAGTGTTTTTCGGCGACTCCTCCTCCAGTTCCTCATCTTCAATCTCTTCTATGCCGATCAATACCTTCAGCTTGTTGAAAAATCCATCTCCCATTTTCATACTCCTCGCTTGTCTATTTGTAGTTGCGTGCCCCAAAGATAGACGTTCCAATCCTTACCGCGTTGGCGCCTTCTTCAATGGCAACCTCATAGTCATTGGACATTCCCATGGACAGGTATTGGAAGTCCAGCCTCTCATGCCGGATGGCTCCATACTTCCGATACAGCTCCTCCACCTCCGAAAAATAGCTCCGAACCATCTCTGGGTCCTCTTCAAAAGGCGCGATGCTCATCAGTCCCCTGACCCGCACATTAGGACACATACTCAGAATTTCTTCGATCATCTTTCCAGTCTCTTCTGTGCGTATGCCGAACTTACTCTCTTCCTCCGCAGGGTTGACCTGTATCAATATGTCCATCAGAAGGCCATGCTGCCCGGCCCTTTTACTGATCTCCCCGGCCAGTTTTACCGAGTCCACAGAGTGGATCAAATGAACCTTATCGATAATATATTTTACCTTATTCGTCTGCAGATGTCCAATCATATGCCAGCGAACAGGTTTAACTTTATCATATTTATCGATAATTTCCTGCACCTTGTTTTCACCGATATCGGTAATACCCGCGTCAATAGCCGCGTTAATCTCTTCCGGCGTACGGGTTTTGGTAACGGCAATAAGCACCGCGCTTCCCGGTTTTCTCCCGCCTTTAACTGCGGCGGCATCCATTGTTTTCTTTATACTTTCAATGTTGGCTTTAATATTGTTCATTTCTCTTCTTCTCCGGATGGTTTAATATTTCGTCGTAGGGTTTTACTGTGTTAACCCTTGCCGAGTCTTCTCCGTCTTTCTCATAATAGAAAGAACTCTCTACCAATGAATATTCTCCGTCGCTGGCAATCACGGACACCGGGGTGAAAACAAATTCACCGCTGATATCCTTTCTGTAAACCCCCGGCTTCCCGTCCAGGGTGGTTATGCTCTTGTTGGCAATCATAAGCCCTTCATAGTTGGAAGTTATGATCTCCACGTCCATTTTCCGAAGCCTGGGCAGGTCTTCGTAGTATCTGGAGAATTTAAGCAGCACCAGCCAGGAGTCGCCGGAGTCTATAATATCATAAGTGGTGCCTTTTACCTGACCCAGGGGAAGATTCAGATAGACAGTGGAGTCCTTTTTAAACTTAATTGCGCTGTCCGCCTCCACCCACAGAGCCACATACCACATGCTGTTGTCAACGACTTTATACAGAGGTTCTCCCGCTATGGCAGACTCTCTGTATGTATTATTCATTTTTATATCCAGAGCCTGGATCTCGCTCCTTTTTAACGCAGCCATATTCTCCGGTGAAAAGGTCTCTTCGTGCCCGTCTGTATAGTAGCTTACCACAACATTCTCCGCCGCGATATAATTTCCTCCGGCAGGGGTGACGTCCACCACCTTGGTCCCCTTGCGCACCAATTCACCTTCATCGAAATAATACTGAATGCTGCCGGAAGCCGTCGCAGGCACAACGATTTCCTGGCGTATGAAATAGCAGGTCTCATTGGTTGTGACCTGCAGGTTCCCGTATTCCACTATCGTGGTCTGGGTAAGCGCCCCCGTCACCATAGGATAAACATAGATGACGCCGGCAAGTCCCAAAACCGCGAACATGAAAAGGTATAACAGTATTCTTTTCCCTCTCCCCTTTTTCCTGTTTGCCATATGAAGAGTATACCATAAGAATGGAAAATTTCGACTATAGATTTTTTTCTTATCATGGTCGCTCTGAGCGTCAGCGAAGAATCTTTACTCAAGATCCTTCACTTCGTTCAGGATGACAGAGAGGATTTTTTTCTCCTGTTTGCTTAAGGCCTTTTCACCAGCGAGATAGGCCTCAAAAAGATCCGGCCTTCGCCTGCGGGTAAGCCGCAATGCCTGCTCGTACCTCCACAGCCGAATCAAACCATGGTTCCCCGACAACAGCACCTCTGGAACCTGCAATCCTCTGAAATCCCTGGGTTTGGTGTATTGAGGATACTCAAGAAGCCCCGAATAAATGGATTCCTCATTATGAGATTCACTGCTTCCCAGCACATCGGGTAACAACCTTCCCACTGCGTCGATCAAGATCATGGCGGGAAGCTCCCCTCCTGTCAGAATGTAGTCTCCCACCGACACTTCTTCCATTTTCCAGTGTTCCAGGATTCTTTCATCCACGCCTTCATAGTGGCCGCAGAGTAGTGTCAGACGTTCCTCCCGGGCAAGCTCCTCTATCAGTGCTCCGTCCAGCAGCCGCCCCTTCGGCGACATATAAATCATCCTGCCGCCGTCGGCGCTTATGGATTCCAGGGCCCGGAACACGGGCTCCGGACTCATTACCATTCCCGCCCCGCCGCCAAAAGACGTATCGTCGGTCCGGTTGTGCTTGTCCAGAGTGTGATCCCTGATATCCGTAAGTCTTATGTCGATAATTTTATTCGCCGCCGCCCTCCCTATAATGCTGTGCTCCGTTACGGGAGAGAACATTTCCGGGAATAAAGTCAGCACATCGATTCTCATAACTCCCTCAATCCCTCTATCAGTTTTACACAAAGGATGCCCTTCTCCATATCCACGGCTTTAACAAACTCCTCCACCGCGGGGACAGGAAAGGGATTTCCTCCATCCTCGGGCTCCACCATGTATATATCCTGGGCGCTGTTGATGATTACGTCGCTAAGCCGGCCTACGGTTTCTCCATCTTCGTCCACGACACGAAGGCCTACCAGATCCCTGACATAATAGGTGTCCTCAGGAAGAGGAGGCGCATCCTCCAGAAGCAGGAAAAGTTCCTTTTCCCTGCAAGCCTCCGCCGCGGTCCTGTCCTCAATACCGGAAAGCTTCAAAACCGCCATGGACTTCATATAGCGAACCTTCTCAATAGAAAATCGACGATCATCCATGAGTACATAGTCGATCTCCTCAAATTTCTCTTTATAATCCGTGTAGGGGTAGATCTTCAGCTCCCCTTTCAGGCCAACCGCACTGGTGACCTCTCCCAATTTTATTTTATCCATATTCCTCTCAAATCTGAATAAAAAGGCGGTTCTCCCAGCTCCGCATCAATGGTTTCCGGACTGAAAGAGCCGCCTTACGGTTCTTACTGTATAATTTCTACTGCTACTCTTTTATTGGACTTCGTTGCCGCTGCCTTTACGACAATGCGTATAGCTTTCGCAATGCGGCCCTGCTTTCCAATGATCTTTCCCATGTCCTCCGGGGCAACGCGAAGCTCGATAACGCTGGCCGTTCGTCCGTCCACCTCTCGAACCTCTACCGCTTCCGGATGATCGACTAACGACTTCGCGATCGCTTCAACTAACTCTAACATTATTATTCACCACTTTCCTTACTCGGTGACTTCTGCCGGCTCTGCTGCCTCCGCTTCCACTACCTGCGCTTTTGCCGACGAGGGCTTTTCGATGCCTGCACGATTGAAAAGCCTCTTAACGGTATCGGTAGGCTGGGCGCCGTTAGACAACCACTTTTGAGCCTTTTCCGCATCGATTTTAATCTCCGAGGGCTCCTTCAGGGGATTGTAATAACCGATTTCTTCGATGAATCTGCCGTCTCTGGGCGCCCGGCCATCCGCTACTACCACTCTGTAGAAGGGCTTTTTGTTTGCCCCCATTCTCTTTAACCTGATTTTTACTGCCATTTCTCTATCCTCATTTCCTTTGCTGATTTCGGCCGGTTTTCACACGGCCATAAATTTATTATTTATAGGCAACCCGCCGCTTTAAGCGGCGGGAGACTGACGCTTTTTTATGGGCTAAAAGCCCTTGAACATCCTGTTCCTTTTGTGCTTCGGAGCCGTGTTGAACTGTCTCATCATCTTCCTGGTCTCCTCATATTTACGGATCAACTGATTGATCTTGGAAACAGGCAGTCCGCAGCCGGCGGAAATACGCTTTCTCCGGCTGGCGTTAAGGATGCTTGGATCCCTGCGCTCCTCCTTTGTCATGGAGTGGATGATGGCTTCCATGTGAACCATCTCCCGCTCACTCTGATCCATGTCTACATCCTGCATGGCCTTGCCATTCATTCCGGGAATCATATCCAGCATCTTGGCGATTCCCCCCATGCTTTTGATCTGTCCGAATTGCTCCAGATAATCCTCCAGAGTAAATTCGTTTTTGCGCATCTTTTTTTCTAATTCCGCGGCTTTTTCATCGTCATAGCTCTCCTGAGCCTTTTCGATGAGAGTGAGCATGTCGCCCATACCCAGAATACGGGAGGCCATACGCTCGGGATGGAAGGGCTCCAGCGCGTCCATCTTCTCACCCATTCCCACGAATTTGATGGGCTTTCCGGTAATAGACTTGGCAGAAAGGGCGGCGCCTCCACGGCTGTCACCGTCCATCTTGGTCATGATGATTCCGTCGATACCCAGCGCTTCGTTGAACCCCTGGGCCGCGGTCACAGCGTCCTGTCCTGTCATGGCGTCCACTACAAGGAGGATTTCGTGAGGCTTCACCCGTTTTTTGATGCGAACAAGCTCGTCCATAAGCTCATCATCGATGTGCAGCCGGCCGGAGGTATCCAGGATAAGTACGTTGTAGCCTTTGTACTCCGCTTCTTTGCAGGCCGCCTCCGCGATAACTTCAGGATCCCTGCAATCCCGCATAGAGAATACAGGAACATCGATGGATCTGCCGACGATTTCCAGCTGGTCGATGGCCGCCGGCCGGTATACGTCGCAGGCTGCCAGCATAGGCTTCTTTCCATTCTTCCTCAGCCAGACCGCCAGCTTTCCGCAGGTAGTAGTCTTTCCCGTACCCTGAAGACCCGCCATCAAGATGACAGTGAAACCTTTCGGAGAATAGGTGATCTTGCTGTTGGTCCCGCCCATCAGAGCGGTCAATTCGTCGTTGACGATCTTAATCACCTGCTGAGCCGGGGTCAGACTGGCCAGAACCTCTTCTCCCAGGGCCTTTTCCTTCACGGCGGCCACAAAGTCCTTCACGATTTTAAAGCTGACGTCAGCCTCTAAAAGAGCCAGCTTGACTTCCCGCATGGCCTCGTCGATGTCCTTTTCCGTGAGGATGCCTTTCCCCTTCAGCTTTTTAAATACGCTTTGCAGTTTATCCGATAATCCTTCAAATGCCATTTATCTTATCCTTTAAATGAAGCGGCGAACCGCTCCAACCCTCGTGCTATCGCTCTATTGATTTAAGCTGACAATTCCGTCCTTTATTTGCCTCAGTTTTGAAACAAGTTGGGAATCCGCCTCTCTCTCCCGAATCATATCTTCAACGGTTTTCCGGAGCCTGTCGATGGTTTCTTCTTCCCATTGAGATCTGTTGATCAGCTTCAGCTTGCTCTCATAATCCCGCAGTTTCTTTTCGCTTCGTTTGACCGTCTCGTGGACGCCCTGCCTGGTGAGGCCATATTCCTCGGCGATCTCCGCCAGGCTGAGGTTATCCTCATAATATAAGCGAAAAATCTCCTTTTGCCTGGGAGGAAGAAGCTCTCCGTAGAAATCGTATAAAATATTGATTTGGCTTATATTATCCAGCATTCCGCTATCCCCCGCCGTACCCTCTGCAAACCGTTTATCATCTTGTCGAGGGTAGTATCAACGAATACTAACTTACCATAGAGGATGACATGTGTCAACTATTTTTGTTTACACTCTCTTTCCACTCCGCCTTCAGAAGGGAATAACAGGCCACATCCCGTATTTCTCCATCGTAAATTCTGTTGGCCCTGCGCAGAACGCCTTCGTAGCGAAACCCGTTTTTTTCAATCACCCTTTTGGAGCGGTGATTCTCGGGATTGTGGTAAATAGATACGGCTGGGAGCTTCATGGACTCAAATCCATAGCGAATGACAGCCCCGGCAGCCTCCGTCATGAGTCCCAGGCCCCAGAAATCCTCATCCATGGCATACCCCAGTTCCATGCATCCCGTTTCCGGACGCTTCTCATCCTCTTCATAGCCGATGGACCCGATGAGCTTTCCCGAGGCCTTGTCCACGATTGCCCAGATATAATATTTCACAAGAAAGAGCCCTTCTATGATCTCACGGGAGTCTTCAATACTCTGGTGAGGCATCCATCCCGCGTGAGGACCCACGTTAGGGTTTTTCGCATACTCGTAAAGCTCGGCAGCGTCCTCAGCAGTAAACGCTCTCAGAAGCAGACGCTCCGTCTCAATATTTTCCGGCTTTTTACCTTCCAGATCCATATGTAAGAACTCCTTTCCGCGGGCACAACCTGATGAGGAACGGTATGGACATCATCCTCTCAGAATTTAATCGGGTCGCCGGTGCGCGGGCCGATTAGAACTTTGCCATAATCTCTAAGTATTCCTGATTATGCTTCCGCACATATTTCATGGTAGCCGGGTCGCCATGGCCGGGATAAATAGTAATATCGTTGCCCCATTTAGAAATCACATCCCGGATAGAGCCCTCCATCTGAGAAGGAGAACCGTCCTCCAGATCCGTCCTTCCCAGATCCACATTAAATATCGTATCTCCTGTAAAAGCCAACTTGCTCTTCTCGCTGTAAAAGCACGCGCTTCCCTTCGTATGTCCCGGAGTATGAACCACCCGGATCTCCTCTTCTCCCAAAAAAATCTTTTGGCCGTCCTCCAATACCACATCCACAGACTTTCCGTACCGGTCACAGTCCTCCCTGTGAAGATAGACGGGGCAGTCAAACCTCTGGGCGATTCCCTCTACGGCGCCCACATGGTCATAGTGATGATGGGTCAGCAAAATGCCCAGTACCCGTACTTCCATTTGCTCAAGCTCTTTTATATAACGCTTCGGTTCATAACCCGGATCGATAATATAGCAATCTCCTTTATCCTTGTCATAGATCAGATAACCGTTGCTCTCCAGATTTCCGCCGATCAATCTTTTTATTTTCATTGTTCTTCACCTCCAGCTTACTAACACCTGCCGAAAAGATTCGGCCGCTGCTCTTTTTATCCGCCAAACGAGGAAAACCTCCGCATCGTTATCATAGCGCAAAAGATTATTGATTTCAATGAAATTAGGGTTATAATAAATGAATATACTATTGATTCCCTGAATTGGCAAAGGAGAAAACCGAATGAAAGTAGCTATCGTAGGCGCTGGGAAATTGGGCCTGAACATCACGGAAGCGCTCATTGGCAGCGGATATGAACTGCTCCTCATAGATAAAGACCCATCGCTGCTGCAAAAGACAAGCAATTATCTTGACCTCCTCACCATCAGCGGAAATGCAAAAAATCTGGATGTTCTCCGGGATGCCAAGATCGAAACCTGCGATTATCTGGTAGCCGTTACCGATAATGATGAAAAAAATATCCTGATCTGCTCCCTTGCGAAAAAGTTAGGCTGTCCTAATGTAATCGCCCGCATCAGGGACCCGGAGTATGTAAGGCATCTTCCTTTCATCAAAGAAGCCATGAACATCGACTATATCGTCAATCCGGATCTTTCCATTGCGAATGAGATCTACAAGTATCTGGTAGAGAAATACACTCTTACCAACGGCTATTTTTCCACAGGTCAGATTTCTATCATCGAATTCACCGCGGATCAACTTCCCGTCATAATCGATAAAAGGATATCTGAAATCGGAAAAATGCTGGACAACATGCTGGTGGTGGCAATATCACGCAACGGGAAAATCATCGTTCCCAAAGGGGATACCCTCGTGTTGGAGGAAGATTTTCTTTATGTACTGGGAATCGATGAAACAGTGCTCAAATTGAAGGCCATCGTCCATGAAAAAGAACAGCGCACGGATCTTCAGAAGGTTATGATCGCCGGCGGGGGCAAAAGCGGATATTATCTGGCAAAGCAACTGGCGGATTTCAAAATTTCCGTAAAGATAATCGAGATTGACAAAGCCCGGTGTCAATATCTTTCCGAACATCTGGACGACGTATTGATTCTTCACGGCGACGCCACCGATTTAGAACTTCTCGAAGAAGAAAATCTGGATGAAATGGACGCTTTCGTAACAGTAACCGGCTTTGACGAAGAAAATCTGCTGCTGGCGCTGGTCGCCAATCAAAAGAACATTGAAGATGTGGTGGCTAAGGTAAGCCGTAAAAGCTACGCCAATTTGATTGAAAAGATGGGCGTAAGCATGGCTCTCAATCCCCTGGATATGGCCGCCACGGAGATCCTTCGCTACATCCAGGGCTCAAAGCACATTCTACTCTCTAAGATCATACAGGGACAAGCTGAATTCTTAGAGATCATCGCCAGAAAAAATATGCGGCTGACCGGTGCTCCCCTGTCAGAGCTGAAGCTGCCGGAGGGCGTCATTGTCGCCGCCATCCACAGGGGCGAAGAAGCCATCATCCCCCGGGGCGATACCGTTATTCAGGAGGAGGACAAGGTCATCCTGTTTTTCCTGCTTTCAGGTTTGCAAAGTTTAGAAAAATTTTTCCAGGAAAAAAAGTGGAATTTTGGGCTGTGATGAAACGGATGGGTTGACATGCGATTGAATATTAGAATAATTATACGTATTTTATCCACGGTGATGCTGCTGTTGTCCCTGTCCATGCTTCCCTCCATGTGCGTCAGCCTGCTCTACGGTGAAAGCAGCGTGGCGAAAGCTTTTGCAGCCTGCATCGTGCCGATCGCTCTTCTCAGCATCCTGTTGATTCGTATGAGCAACCCGGACTCTTCTTCAATAAGAACCAGGGACGGGATTCTCATCGTGGCGCTTTGCTGGATTTTCGGATCGGTTATCAGCGCCTTTCCCTATATTGTTTCAGGGGCTATTCCAAATTTTGCGGATGCATTTTTCGAAAGCGCGTCGGGTCTATCGACCACAGGCTCCACGATCTTGCAGGATATAGAAGTTCTTCCGAGAGGTATTCTCTTCTGGAGATCCTTCACCCACTGGCTGGGGGGAATGGGGATTCTCGTTTTAGCGATTGCGCTTCTCCCCGCAATCGGAGTGGGCGCTTTTCACATAGCCGAAGCCGAAACCTCCGGACCCTCGATGGACAAGCTCTCTTCCAAAACATATAATTCCTCCAGAATCCTCTACATCATATACATCGGCATGACGGCGGTGGAAACCATTCTTTTGCTGTTTGGCGGCATGGATCTTTTCGATGCGCTTGTGCATTCCTTCGGTTCCGTGGCAACGGGAGGGTTCTCCCCGTACAACGACAGTATCGGTCATTTTGGCAGCCTTTATATTCAAATGGTCGTCAGCTTATTCTCTCTGATGGCCGGCGTCAACTTTCATCTTTATTACCTTCTATTTTTGAAAAACACAAAGGGATTCTTCCGGGACGGTGAACTTCGAGCTTATCTGAGCATCATCTGCGCGGCAACACTGTTGCTCACGGCGGTACTTTTTGGTTTTGGAACCGCCGGAAGTATTGGCGAGGCTCTGCAATTGGCTTTTTTCCAGACAGTGAGCATTATCACCACCACAGGTTATTGTACAACGGATTTTAGCCTCTGGCCCACCGCGGGAATGACGATCCTCTTTCTGCTCTTTTTTGTGGGAGGCTGTTCCTCTTCCACTTCCGGATCGGTGAAGGTCGTTCGAATCGTTGTTTTCATGAAACTGATACGCCGGGGGATTTACAAGCGGCTTCATCCCACTGCCGTAGTTCCCGTAAAACTGGGAGACCGGAACCTCTCCTCGCCAGTGGTCTCAAACATCGCCAGTTTTCTGTTTCTATACCTCACCTTGTTTCTTTTAGGGACCTTGCTTATCTCCATCGACAGTCCCGACTTAATTACCGCCGCCTCTTCTGTCGCCGCATGTCTCGGAAATATAGGACCCGGTTTGGGAGAAGCCGGTCCCGTCTCCAATTTCAGCTTCTATTCGGACGGCTCCACCTTGTTTCTTGCCATGCTGATGATAATCGGGCGGCTGGAGCTCTTTACCATATTGCTTTTGTTTTTTCCGGGATTTTGGAACCCGGACCGCTGAGAGGTAGGAAGAGATGAGTCTCAACATACGCGCTATCTTTAAAATACTGAGCTTTGTGATCCTGCTGCTGGGAGTTGCCATGCTTCCTTCAGTTCTGGTGTCCCTCCTCTACGGCGAATATTCCACAGCCTTTGATTTTCTCAAAATTCTGGCGCCCCTGATTGCTCTGGGAGGAATAGCCGCCATTCGTATAAAAACCAGACCGGCCAGACTAAGACTTCGCGAGGGCTTCCTGGTGGTGGCTTTAAGCTGGGTAATCGCTTCTCTGATTGGTTCCTTCCCTTACCTTGTTACCGGAACCATTAACGGTTTTGTAAACGCGTTTTTTGAGTCAGCAGCCGGCTTTACAACTACGGGAGCATCCGTCATATCGGATGTGGAAATCCTCCCCAAAGGAATTTTGTTCTGGCGATCCTTCTGCCAGTGGCTCGGAGGCATGGGAATTCTCATCTTTGCCATCAGTGTCCTTCCCACGATGGGGATCAGCGGGCAGCGGATCGCCAGGGCTGAGACCCCGGGGCCCACCCTGAATAAGGTGGTTCCCAGAATGTCTGACACCGCCAAGATCCTGTATACTCTTTATATCGGATTTACCCTTATTGCAACCGCGCTTTTAATGGCAGGCGGCCTGAATCTCTTTGACGCCCTCATTGTGGCCTTGGGAAGTGTAGCCTCCGGCGGACTCTCCAACTACAATACGGGAATTGTCTATTTTGACAGCTTCTATGTGGAGTTCGTCGCCGCCTTCTTCACCATTCTGGCCTGTATCAACTTTACACTGTACTATTCAATCCTTCAGGGAAAGTGGCGAAATTTTTTCGCAGACCGGGAGCTTCGGGCTTTTTTCTTCATTCTGTGCGCAGGGGTAGCTCTGATTACCGGAAACCTGTGGTTCAACGGAAACTACGGCTCCCTTTCAGAGTCTCTCCGGCTTGCGTCTTTCCAAGCATCGGCCTTTCTGACTACCACCGGGCATTTCAGCGCCGACTTCAATCTCTGGCCCGCTTTCAGCAAAATGATACTTTTCCTTCTGATGCTCATCGGCGGATGCTCGTCTTCGACAGGCGGCGGCATCAAGGTCATACGCATCGTCATATTGCTGAAGCTGATATTGAGAGGCTTTTATGTCAGACTCCATCCCCGGGCTGTTGTTCCTCTCAAAATCCAGGGTAAGCCCGTACCCGCAGAAGTCATGACAGGCGTCATGTCCTTTCTCTATTTGTATATGCTAATCTTTATGTTAAGCAGCCTGATTCTTTCCTTTGAGAACTTGGATCTTTTAACCACCTTCACCGCTACCGCCGCCGCGCTGAACAACGTAGGCACCGGCCTGGAGCTAATCGGGCCGGCCGGGAGCTTTGCCCTCTTTTCGGATTTTTCCAAATACTATCTCTGCGTTCTCATGATGATGGGGAGACTGGAACTATTCACAATTATCCTGCTGTTCACTCCTTCCTTCTGGAATCCGGATCGCTGAGAACGAAATTGATCTCTCTGGCTGCCACATCTGCGGAATCCACTACCACCGAGACAGGGTCTCCCAGAGCGTATATCTTTTTACTATGCTTTCCGATAAAGCGATAGGCCTCCGCCTCATATATATAATAATCATCATCCAGACTGTCCACTTTGACGAGGCCCTCTATGGTATTGGGGATTTCCACAAAGAATCCGAAGGCCGCCGTGCCGCTGATAATGCCGTCAAATTCTTCTCCGATGTGGTAGCTCATGTACTCCGCCTTTTTAAGCTTATCCACTTCCCGTTCAAGCTCCTCCGCCTTCCTTTCCATGAGGGAGGAATTATCCGCCGCCTCCAGAGTTTTTTCCTTTAACCTCTTGATCCTGCCCTCGTATATGCTGCCGTCAAGCGCTTCTTTTATGATTCTGTGGATCATAAGGTCGGGATACCTTCGGATGGGCGAAGTGAAGTGGCAATAGTATTTCATACCCAGACCGAAATGCCCCAGACAGTCTACGCTGTAGGCGGCTTTTTTCATAGAGCGGAGCATTACCGTGTTGACGACGTGCTCCTTTCCCGTTCCCCGGACCTGATCCAGCACAGCGTTCAGCGCTTTGGGATGAACGCTTTCCGCATTTCCCTTGAGTTGAATTCCCAGGCTCAATAAAAATCGCTTGAATTCCACGATTCTTTCCGGCGAGGGCTTTTCATGAACACGATATACAAAAGGCAGTTCCAGGTGGAAGAAATGGGTGGCGATGGTCTCGTTGGCCGCCAGCATAAACTCTTCGATAAGCCGGTTTGCCACTCTTCTTTCCGCCGCCTGCACATCTACCGGTATGCCTTTCTCATTCAAGGTGATATAGGCCTCATCGATGTCAAAATCCAGGCTTCCCCTCTCCTGACGTTGCTTTCTCAGGATCAAAGCCAGCTCCTCCATGAGCAGCAGCTGCGGATATATGTGCTCATACCTGTCTATCAGTTTTTGATCCCCGTCCTCCAGCATGTCGGAAACATCTGTATAGACCATGCGCTCTTTCGAGTGGATCACGCTCTTGTAAATATCGTGAGAGACAACCTGACCGCTGCCGTCGATCTCCATGGACACGGACAGGGTCAGCCTGTCCTCCCCGGGATGAAGGCTGCAAATACCGTTTGACAACTCCGGAGGAAGCATGGGGATCACCCAGTCGATTAAATAGGTGCTGGTACCTCGTTTCAAAGCCTCTCTGTCCAATGGTGTCCCTTCTCTCACATAATGAGTTACGTCGGCAATATGGACTCCCAGCAGATAGTTACCGCCAGGCAGTCGTTCCACCGAAACGGCGTCATCCAGATCCTTGGCGTCGGCTCCGTCGATGGTTATAATGCTCTGCTCCCTAAGATCTCTGCGCCTGTGAATATCCTCCTGCTTTACGGACTGAGACACGGATAAGGCTTCCGCCATCACCCTTTCAGGGAAAGTCTCTCTGACCTTAAAGGCCCGTATCAGGGCTTTGATATCTCCTCCAGCCTCTCCCTTTCGGCTTATAATTTCTTTGATTCTGCCCTCCGCCAGACGATCCCTGGCAGGCCACCGGAGTATCTCCGCCGCAACCTTATCCCCGGCTTTGGCGCCGTTGAAATCCTTCTTCAGCACCATGACTTCTTCTCCGCTCTTGCTGTGTTCAGGAGTAATAAATCCATAACCTCTTTTAGAAGTAAAGGTGCCGATCATTTCTTTACTGGCTCTTTCAACCACTTTTTCGATCCTGCCTTCCATGCTGGATCCCTGGGTTTCTCCCCTGTCGATTCGAACCGTTACCGTATCCTTATCCATGGCGGATTCCATATCCGCGGGAGATATGAAAATATCATGCCCCTCGGTATCGTCCCGGTTGTCGGGGGTGACGAAACCAAATCCTCTGCGGTGTTTGGAAAGCACGCCTGTTATGTGTCTGCTTTTACTTTTTTTCATAATAATGCCGCCTCGTTTATTCATAAATATTCGCTTTTGCTTGCTTACAGTATACCCTCAATTACCAATCTGCAATACTATTTTGACGCAAACCGTCTCGGAGATTGTCCCCCCTTTGTCTGCTTTTCTCTGGCAGGTGGACAAAAAGGCCGGTTAGCCGGCATACAAACGAAATTTTTGTTCAGTGGCAAAAGTATTCTGCCCGGAGGGGGGTGGATTTTAGTCCATTATAAAAACTCCGAGGCGTGGACATAATAAACCCAGAGAGATAATTCCATGCCCCCTCTGGACACATATAATCAAATAATTAAGGAGGTCTTTGCAATGAAGGTAAGGGACTTAATGGCTACATCCATCGTTTCCGCCCGCCCGGAAATGACCATTGAAGAAGTAGCGAAGAAAATGCGCCAGGCTGATGTGGGAGCGATTCCTGTCTGTGACGACAGAGGACGAGTGTTGGGTATTGTGACAGACCGGGACATCGTAATCCGCGCCCTTTCCGGAGAGGAACGCCCCCGCACTGCCGGTGAGATTATGACTATGGAGCCCATTTTCGCCACACCGAATATGAACACCCACCAGGCGTCCATTCTCATGGCCAAACATCAGATCCGGCGCCTTCCTGTAGTGGAAAACGAAATCCTCGTAGGGCTGCTCTCTATGGCGGATATCGCCAGAAAACGAATCTACGTAGATGAGGCCGGCGACGCTCTCTCCGCAATCTCAAAACCCGGAACCTTTCATTAAAATAGAAAACAGCCGCAGGTCGGTACAAAAGCGGCTGTACCGATCCGCCTATACGAAAAGCGGCTGTATCCATTAGCTTATACGAAAAGTGACCGTACTACCCCCGATTAGATTATACGAAAAAGACGCCTGACATTTCGGCGTCTTTCTCACAGTTATTGATTCAGGTTGTTATTGTTATTGAGTCCGTTGTTGTTGTTATCTACGCCGTTGCCTGTACCGTTCTGATCACGACCGTCTATATCCCAGTCATCGTCAGCTCCGTTCAATCCATTCCCGTTGTTTCGGATGCCGCCATCGTTGTCCATTATCCCGTTATCGGGATCGGGAGTCATATCCGGCACGCCGTTATCATCCGCACAGCCCGCAAACGCTAACAGACCTAAAATCAACAGAAAAGCAAGATAAATTCTTTTACGAGTCATACTTTCATCTCCTTCCTTTTCATGAAATAGTATTTGCATTCCATGACTTTTTACGCACAAATTTAATAACGCAAAAATTGGAATAAAGACGCGCGGCAGAAAAAAGATGCTTTTACCGAAAAAAGCATCCTTCATTAAAAATAGTTTGAAATTAAAGTTGTTTTTTATATCAAAAATTCTCTGAATTTGAATATAAAGTTGATTTTAAGCCCTAAAGGCGGTTTTGTTCGAAATATCTTATGAAAAAAAGTTGCCCCTCGTTGGAAAAGGCAACTTCTATCAGAGCAATTTCAAGCTTTGCGGCTGCCCGGGCAGCTTTATAAATCCCTATGCCCTATCCGCTGATTTCCTCAAGGGATTTCCCCATAGTCTCTTTCCCCATGATGCCTACAACCACCGCCACGATGGCAAAAACCGCCGTCATCATAATGAATACATAGGTAAAGCCTGTTTCCGTTCCATAGAAATTGTAGATCACCGGCACCACAAAGGGAGCCGTAAACGCGCCGAGACGCCCGAAGGCTGTGGCCCACCCCGATCCGCTTCCTCGGGCAACAGTGGGATATACCTCAGGTGTATAAGCGTAGACACAGCCCCATGCGCCCAGGCTGAAAAAGTAAAGCAGGCTTCCATAGGAAAGCACTTCGGCAGTGCTGGCAGCGTGACCGAAGAGCCAGGCCGCCACCGCTGTTCCGGCAAAGTAGAGGGCCAGAGCCTTTTTACGCCCGGTCCGCTCCACCAACCAGGCAGCGCTGTAATATCCCGGCAGCTGGGCCAGACACATGATCAGCGTAAATTCAAAACTCTTCACCAGGGTAAAGCCTTTTCCCACCAGCAGCGTCGGGGTCCACAGCACAAATCCGTAATAACCGAAATTTACCCCGAACCAGATGATCCACAGGACCAGAGTGATTCTGATATACTTTTTTGACCACAGGTCTCTGAAGCTGACCCGGGCCTTTTTCTCAGGCTTCCTGTTGACATTTTCTCCATTTTCAGCATTATAATGAAGGCCCGCCTGCTCCTCCATCCTGCAAACCAGAGCATCCGCCTCTTCAAGCCTTCCTTTCGATTCCAGATAGCGGGGAGACTCCGGTACGGTTTTTTTATAAATTGCGGCAAATAGCGCCGGTACCCCGCTGATCCAAAAAGCCACCCTCCAGCCGTAAACCGGTATGAGAAAGTAGGCTACTAACGCGGCCATGATCCAGCCCCATGCCCAGAAGCTTTCCAACAATACGCCGTTGCGCCCCCTTATTTTCGTCGGTGAGTATTCGCTGATGAGCGCAAAGGCGACAGGCCCTGATCCTCCAAGTCCAAATCCTGTTAAAACTCTTAATATAAGCAGCATGGGATAGTTGACGGCAAAACCCGACAGTCCGCTGGCGATCCCAAAAATGATCAAGCTGGCTGTTATTAAGGTTTTTCTTCCCCACTTATCCGCCGCAATGCCTGACAAGGTGGCTCCCAAAGCCATGCCCAGCATCCCCGCGCTGGCCAGCCACCCCAGCTGTCCCGGAGTCAACTCCCAATCCACCCCGATAGCGGCTATAACCCCGGATATCATTCCCTGGTTCATGGCGACAAAGGTCCATCCGATTCCCGTTATAAGCAATATGTTTCGCAGCATGGGCGTGGAGGGCAGCCGGTCAATGCGCTGTGCAATATTTAACATGGTTTCTCCTTTTCGATCCTTTACTGTAAGTAACCTTTTTTCCTGAGCTGCTCTTCTATGAAATCAAGAAGTTCTTCCGAGTCTCCGGTTACGGTATGATAATGATAGTCGTTGGTGAGGTGTTTGAGAGGAGAAATGCGGCCCGCTTTCAGCTGTTCGCTGAATTCATCCACATCTTTTCTGGAAGAGAGGGACAGCTCCGCCCGCAATTCGCCGTAGATTTCATGGTCTACAAACACATCCAGGATTTTGCCCCCTGCATCTACAATGGTGTACAATTCATCGGCAATTTGCGCGTCGTCATGACGAACCTTTAATATCCGGCTCATATTATCGCGCCCTTTTAAAACATAGCCTCTGTAGGTTGAAAGGATTTCATTCCCCGACGCGCGAAGCAATGTGATATCCTGTACGATGACCTGGCGGCTCACTTGAAAGCGCTGAGCCAGAGCTGCTCCTGACAAAGGCTGGCAACTCTCTTTAAGAGCTTCTATGATTTTTTGCCTTCTGTTCTCGCCGTTCATTGTACCCTCCTTTCTCATCACTTCGGTTATTTCTCTATCGATCTTCAGTAGTATAGCATATGTATTTACACCTGACAAGACAATTTGATGAGATAAGGATAACAGTGTATCAAAAACTTGTCATCCTGGACAAAGTGAAGAATCTTTTTCCGAATCCGCAAATAACGGGCAAGATTTTTCGCTGACGCTCAGAATGACAACATAGGGGTCAACGCAAAAAACAGGGCGAAAAAATTCCGCCCTGTATGATGTAATCATTGTTTGTTATTTAAGCTGTTGGACAGGACGATGGGTACATCGTTCCCTACCGATCATTTTTGCTTTAGAACAAGCCGCCAACACTGGCGAACACATCGGCAAATACCACTGCCACGATGGTCATAAGCTTGATCAGGATATTGATAGAGGGCCCGGAGGTATCTTTGAAGGGGTCGCCAACCGTGTCGCCGACAACAGCCGCTTTATGGGCTTCGCTTCCTTTGCCGCCGTAATGTCCTTCTTCAATATATTTCTTTGCATTGTCCCAGGCGCCGCCTGCATTTGCCATCATAATTGCCAGAAGCACGCCGGAAGCCAGAGCCCCCGCAAGCATACCGCCCAGCGCATTGACACCCATGATGATACCTACAGCCAGAGGAGCTAAGATTGCCAGAAGGCCGGGAGCCATCATTTCTTTCAGAGCCGCTTTGGTGCTGATATCGACGCATCTCTCATAGTCGGGCTTTGACGTCCCTTCCATAATACCTCGATCTTCTCTGAATTGACGCCTTACTTCCTCAATCATCTGATTGGCCGCTTTACCGACGGAATTCATCGTCATTGCGGAGAAGAGGAAGGGAAGCATAGCTCCAATGAACAGACCTGCGATTACCATGGGATCCAGCAGACTTATGTCGGAAAGACCCACTACCTGCGAATAGGAGGCAAAGAGAGCCAACGCCGTAAGAGCGGCAGAGCCGATAGCAAATCCCTTGCCGATAGCCGCAGTGGTGTTTCCTACCGCGTCGAGCTTGTCCGTTATATTTCTGACGTCATGAGGCAGCTCAGACATCTCCGCGATACCTCCCGCATTGTCGGATACAGGTCCATAAGCGTCAACGGCTACGACCATACCTGTTGTAGAGAGCATTCCTACCGCAGCGAGGGCAATGCCATAAAGTCCGGCAAAGGCGTTAGCCACGAGAATACCCACAGCAATACAGATAATGGGCCATACAGTGGAAAGCATTCCTACCGCGTATCCGCTGATGATCGTTGTCGCGGACCCTGTCTGACTCTGCTCGGCAATCTTCTTCACATGGCCGAAGTCGCCGGATGTATAGATCTCTGTAATTTTTCCTATGGCAGTTCCCACCACAATACCTGAAATAATGGCAATGGCACAATTGAAGTTGCCAAACATTACTTTACTCATGATGAATGCCGCAACGATGACAATAGCGCTGCTGAGGTAGGTTCCGGCATTAAGAGCCGCAGCGGGATTTCCGCCGTCCTTCCCTCTCACCATTAAAACACCGAGAATCGAAGCCAGGATCCCCACAGCCGCAAGGGTCAGCGGGAATACAGAACCTACGAAAGGATCCAGATCAAAGGGATTTCCAATCGCTGGCACGATCCTGGGGATAACAACCGCAAGGGTAATTGCTGAGATGATGGATCCAACAAAGGATTCAAACAGGTCGGAGCCCATACCGGCTACATCGCCTACATTATCTCCCACATTATCCGCGATTACCGCGGGGTTTCTCGGATCATCCTCCGGAATTCCAGCTTCTACCTTACCGACAAGATCCGCTCCAACGTCGGCTGCCTTCGTATAGATACCTCCTCCCACACGGCCAAACAGAGCCATGGAAGAAGCACCCAGACCAAAGCCTGTAATAACGGATGCTGAATCTACACCCATTATAACAAAGATAGTTCCCAGACCGAGGGTACCCAGACCTACAACACAAAGGCCCATAACCGCGCCGCTGCGAAATGCGACTTTAAGCGCGCTGGGCATACTGCCTGTTCTGGCGGCGTTCGCCGTACGCACATTTCCCTTTGTTGCGACACTCATGCCGAAATAACCGGCAAGCACGGAGAATATCGCGCCAAAAACATACAGACCTGCTGTCAACCAATTGATGAATATTCCAAGTACAAGAAAAACTATGATTATGACAACCGCCATATACTTATATTCTCTTTTGAGAAAAGCCATGGCGCCCATTCGAATGTAACCGGAAATCTCAATCATCCGGTCTGTTCCCTCGTCCAATTTGCCAATCCATGAAGAAAGAGCATAGGCAACAATAAGGGCAACGACTGCACAGATTGGCGCAAGCACCGCAAGAATCTCCATCGGAAAAAAATCCCTCCTTTTCAACAATGCAAGAGGTGCCTCAGCACCTCTTATCCTTTTTTAATATCTGTAATAAAATCCAATTATTCGATTGCTACTAAAGCCAGTGAGCATATGATAAAGCAGACAGCGCCTGCTATACTGATTTTACTCAGTAGCGCCTCATATCCTCTGCTTTTTTTCTTGCCGAAAAGCTGCTCCGCCCCGCCGCCGATAGAGCCGGCCAGACCCGCACTTTTCCCCGATTGAAGCAGAATGCTCGCTATGAGCACTAAGCTCGCAATTGCAAGTATAATCATCAGCGCGATTCTCAATTCCACACCTCCTTATTAGTACAACCATCATAGGTTATCATAATAGTAAATGGAAAGCAACAAGCTTTACAAAAAAAGTGACAACGCTCCTGCCGTCAGGAAATCCGGCGTTCTTACTTCAAATTGTAAAAAGTTTCGTGTCCGGGGTACTTTGCCCCGGAATCCAGGCCCTCCTCGATTCGCAAAAGCTGGTTGTATTTAGCCACGCGATCTGTCCTGGAGGGTGCTCCTGTTTTGATCTGTCCGGCGTTAACCGCTACCACGAGGTCGGCAATCGTGACATCTTCGCTTTCTCCCGACCTGTGAGAGATTACCGCGGTATAGCCGGCCCTTTTGGCCATTTCGATGGCATCCAGCGTCTCCGTCAGGGTACCGATCTGATTGACCTTGATAAGTATGGAGTTCGCCGCTCCCGCTTCAATGCCTCTGGCCAGTCTCTCCGTATTCGTTACAAAGAAATCATCCCCTACCAGCTGAAGCTTCTGTCCCAGTCTTTCCGTCATGTACTTCCAACCTTCCCAATCGTCTTCGGAAAGGCCGTCTTCTATAGAAATAAGCGGATACCTGGATGCCAGCATCTCGTAGTATTCCACCATCTGCGCCGCCGTTTTCTTCACGCCCTCTCCGGCCAGATCATAAAGGCCGGAAGCAGCATCGAACATCTCCGTAGCGGCCACATCCAGAGCGATGGCGATATCATCTCCGGGTTTGTAGCCGGCTTTCTCGATGGCCTCAATGATAACGCGAATCGCGTCCTCATTGGATTGAAGGTTGGGGGCAAATCCTCCCTCGTCTCCCACCGCCGTGTTGAGGTTCTTGCCTTTCAGAACGGATTTCAGACTGTGAAACACCTCCGCTCCCATCCGCAGGGCTTCACGAAAGCTTTTTGCTCCCACAGGCATGATCATAAACTCCTGAATGTCCACGTTGTTGTCAGCATGCTCCCCGCCGTTGAGAATATTCATCATGGGCACCGGCATCACCTTAGCATTGACGCCGCCGATGTACTGATACAGCGGAAGACCCACGCTTGCAGCGGCAGCGTTGGCCGCGGCCAGTGAAACAGCCAGAATCGCATTGGCTCCAAGCTTTTCCTTATTGGGAGTTCCGTCCAGCTCGATCATGATTTTATCAAGGCCAACCTGGTCATAGACATTCCATCCGATGAGTTCCGGCGCGATGATGTCATTCACATGTTCCACCGCTTTTAATACACCTTTGCCGGAAAACCTCTCCTTCTCACCGTCCCTCAGCTCGATGGCTTCGTGGGCGCCTGTAGAGGCGCCGGAGGGAACAATGGCTCTTCCGACGGAGCCGTCATCAAGAAATACCTCCGCCTCCACGGTGGGGTTTCCTCTGGAGTCCAGGACTTCTCTTGCCAATATATCTTCAATATAGCACATGTTCATCTCCTCCTAAAAGTTAACGATTTCCAGAAAATCCGCCGGACTCAGGCTGGCGCCGCCCACAAGAGCCCCATCGATCTCATACATATTCATCAGTTCTGTCGCGTTGTCCGGCTTTACGCTGCCTCCATACTGGATAATAACGTTGTCGGCGGTCTCTTCTCCGTAAAGTTCTCCAATAACCCCGCGGATATGACCGCACATCTCATCGGCCTGCTCAGGAGTCGCTGTACGCCCCGTTCCTATAGCCCAGACAGGTTCATAAGCCACAGTAAGCTTTTCCACCTGCCCGGCTTCAAGGTTCTTCAAAGCGCCTTTCATCTGAAGGGAGACCACTTCAAGAGCTTTTCCTTCATCCCTTTCGGCGAGCACTTCGCCGACACACAAAATGGGAAGGATATCGTACCGGAAAGCGGCCTCCAGTTTTTGATTTACCGTTTCATCTGTCTCACCGAAATACTGACGTCTTTCGGAGTGACCGATGATACAGCAGTCGACCCCCAGCTCTTTGAGCATCCTGCCGGATATCTCACCGGTGAAGGCCCCTTCATCCTCAAAATGCATATTTTGGGCTCCAACCTTGATACCGGTGCCCCTGAAGGCCTCCACCAGCGCCCCTAATTGCATAAAAGGAGCGCAAAGGGCCACCTGCACGTCCGAGGGTGTATAGATACTCTTAAAGGCTTCCGCGAATTCCACAGCTTCTTTTGTGGTTTTATACATCTTCCAGTTTCCCGCTATAAATGGCATTCTCATTCCGTATCCTCCTGCTGATCTTTCTCTTGAAGAACCGCCACCCCCGGCAGGACCTTGCCTTCCAGAAACTCCAGAGAGGCTCCGCCGCCGGTGGATATGTGCGTCATCTTATCCGCCAGCCCAAACTGCCTTACCGCCGCCGCTGAATCACCGCCGCCTATGACAGTGACGCCGCCGCTCTCGGCAAGAGCTTCTGCTACAGCCTTCGTTCCATGCGCGAAGTTCGGCATCTCGAATACACCGAGAGGCCCGTTCCACACGATGGTAGAAGCCTTTTTGATTTCTTCCGCGAACAGGCGCGTCGTCTTCTCACCTATATCCAGTCCCATAAAATCCGAGGGGATGCTGTCGATATGGCAGCAGATGGTTTCCGCGTCATTTTTGAATTCTGCCGCCGCCAGAACATCTACTGGCAACAGTAAAACAACCCCCTGCTCCTTTGCCTTGGAAAGGAGGGACTGGGTCATGTCCACCATATCCTCTTCCAGCAGGGATTTCCCGATTTCATAACCCTGAGCCTTTAAAAACGTATAGGCCATGCCGCCTCCGATGATGAGCACGTCTACCTTTGTCAGCAGGCTTTCGATGACAGGGATCTTATCGCTCACCTTTGCGCCTCCCATAATGGCCATGAAAGGCCTCTTGGGGTTCTCAACGGTTTCTCCCAGGAACTCCAGCTCCTTCTCCATTAAAAATCCGGAGACCGCCGGCAGATATTCGGCGATGCCCGTCGTCGAACAGTGCGCTCTGTGGGCGGAACCGAAGGCGTCGTTCACAAAGATATCCGCCAGCTCCGACAGCTCTTTTGAAAAAGCCGCTTCGTTTTTCGTCTCTTCTTTGCGGAAGCGAACATTTTCAAGGAGGAGGATCTGTCCCGGCTTAAGCCAGGCCTTCATCTCCCTGACCTTATCGTCCACCACACAGGGAGCGCTGTGAAACAACAGATCCTCTCCGAAAATGGAAGTCAGTCTCCGGGCCACGGGCTCCAGGCTGAACTTCATATCCGGTTCCCCTTTGGGTCTTCCCATATGGGACATCAGCAGAACCTTAGCGCCCTTATCCGTTAAATATTTTATAGTGGGAAGAGAAGCGGTGATACGACTGTCGTCAGTAATTTCACCCTTCTCATCCTGAGGAACATTGAAGTCGCAGCGCACGATAACGAACTTACCGCGCACATCCACATCTCTGATGGTTTTCTTCATTTCTTCACTCCGCTTATAAACCCTTGCTGATTACCATGTTTATAACGTCCACTACGCGGTTTGAATAACCCCACTCATTGTCATACCAGGAAAGTACCTTCAGCATGTTTCCTTCTACTACCATTGTAGAGAGGGCGTCGATGATGGATGACCTGGGGTCCTGCTTGAAATCAACGGATACCAGAGGTTCATCGCAATAGCCCAGTATCCCTTTCAGTTCGCCTTCCGCCGCTCTCTTCAGAGCCTCGTTGACTTCCTCTTTACTGACGTCCCGCTTCAGTTCAAATACGATATCCACCAGAGACACTGCAGGAGTCGGTACCCGGATAGCCATACCGTTGAGCTTGCCTTTAAGCTGGGGCAATACCAGAGATACCGCCTTGGCGGCGCCCGTTGTTGTGGGAATCATGGATACCGCGGCAGCTCTGGCCCTTCTAAGATCTTTGTGGGGAAGGTCCAGGATCTTCTGGTCATTGGTATAGGAATGAATCGTCGTCATCAGTCCTCTCTCGATCCCAAATTCCTCGTCGATGACCTTGGCAAAGGGAGCCAGGCAGTTGGTGGTACAGGAGGCATTGGAGATGACATGATGATTTGCCGGATCGTATTTATCATCGTTCACACCCATGACTACGGTGATATCTTCATCTGTCGCCGGAGCGGAAATAACCACTTTTCTCGCTCCCGCTTTGATATGCTTTTCCGCGTCGGCCTTCTTCGTGAAAAGGCCGGTGGACTCAAGAACTACATCTACACCAAGCTCCTTCCACGGAAGATCCTCGGGATTTCTTATGGCCAGAATTCTGATCTCTTTGCCGTTTACGATGATGGCGTCGTCTTTGGCCTCTACGGTTCCTTCAAATTTGCTGAAACAGCTGTCATATTTTAAAAGATGAGCCAGTGTTTTAGGATCTGTGATATCATTAATTGCTACGATTTCGAAAAGGTCATCGTTCTCTACGGCAATTTTGAATGCGTTCCGTCCGATTCTTCCGAACCCGTTGATTCCTACCTTAGTCTTCATTTGTCATACCTCCGTTTATTCATTTATTAAAAACGCTTGCGTTTAGTAGATGATGGAAGATTCATCTCATCTCTGTATTTGGCTATCGTCCGTCTGGATATCTCGATGCCGCATTCCGCCATGGAATCAACAATAGCCTGGTCCGAAAGAGGCGCTTTCGGGTCCTCGCTGTCTACCATTTCCCGGATGATAGCCTTGATGCTTTCGGAAGCTATGCTGGAACCGTCGTTTCCGGTGACTCCGCTGGTGAAGAAATACTTGATTTCAAATAACCCCCGAGGAGTCTGCATATACTTCCCATTGATGGATCTGCTGACCGTGGACTCGTGGACGCCCACCTCATCGGCGATCTGCTTCAGGGTAAGTCCCTTCAAGTGCTTTGGACCCTTTTCAAGAAAGTCCTGCTGGTAGCTGACCACCGCTTTTACTACATTATAGATGGTCTGCCGCCGCTGCTCAATGCTTCGGATCAGCCACAGGGCCGCGTTGAGCCTGCCTGAAAGAAACTTTGAAATATTGGATTCCTTATCCGCCTCCATAAACATCTTCTGATAATAGGAGCTGATATTAAGCCTTGGGGCAGTGGTGTCGTTTACAAGAACTACATATTCCTCCCCCACCTTTTCCACTGTCACATCGGGAATGATATAGCGGTTATCACCAACGCCTCCGAACTGTCTCCCGGGCTTTGGTTCTAACGATTTAATTTCATCGCTTATATCCTGTACTTCTTTTACGGAAACACCTACGGCCTTAGCGATATTGGAAAGCCGATTTTCCGCAATATCCTCCAGGTGGTTTTCCACAACCTGCCGTACTTCGGGTTTGTCCTTTCCCCGCTGTTGAAGCTGGAGGAGCAGACATTCCTTTAAATCTCTTGCGCCCACCCCCGTGGGTTCAAAACCCTGAATCACGGACAGGGCTTCCAGGACCTTTTCCTCTCTGGCACGGAAAATCTGGCAGACCTCCTGAATAGGCGAGGTGAGATATCCATTTTCGTCCAGAGCCTCAATGAGATACCTGGCAATCATTTTGCATGCGGGCTTCATGGGCACAAAGTCCAGCTGCATCATCAAATGATCCGTCAGGCTCGTTTCCGAAGAAACGAAATGCTCATAGGAATACTCCTCATTCTGCTCATAGCCTCCCGCGCCCTGGCTATAGCTGATATCGTCATAACCCCGCTCTCTAAAGTGTTCGGCCCAGTCAAACTCCTGTTCCTCTCTCGACTTGTCCGCTTCCTCAGACTTCTTTGCGTTCTCATCTCCGTCATTCACATCCGAACCCTCGTCGTCGGTCTTTTCGGCACTCTCGAGAACAGGGTTCGTCAAAAGCTGTTCCTGGACATAGCTCTCCAGCTCCTGGGTATTGAATTGCAGCAGCTGAATGGCCTGGATCAACTCAGGTGTCATGACCAGTTTTTGACTTTGTTCAATTGTCAGTTCATAACCCAGTTTCATAGCAACATCTGCACTCCTTGCCAAACAAAAGAAAATCTGTGTAAGTCTGAAATACGTTCGAAGGTAAAATAAACAAGTTAATGCGGGGGCGTATTTTTGTCCGTACATATTATAGTATACCATAATTCCGGGTATCAGAAAACCGAAAAAATTCAGTGCTTCGCCATCTCCAAAACGAAATAGCCGATTTTCTTCAAATGCTGCGCCACATGCTCCATGCTGTTTGCGATATCCATGAAAAGGACGCCTGAGCCCGGATGGCAAATCCCTTTCGACAACCGGTCTATATGATTGTCCCGGAGAACCGTTTCCATACCTTTGATTTTTATTTCCGCCGACAGAACCGAATTTGCCAGAGTCGAGTCACGTTTTTCAAGAGCCTTTGTCACACCCTCCGCCGCCCGGGCTACATGCTCGTGAAACTCCTCCAGTTCTCTTTCCGCCTGAGAGCTGAAAAGAATGCTGTTCTCTCTTTTATACATGGCAAGTTCCGCGATGTCCAGGGAGAGATCTGATATCCTTTCAATGTCGCTGAGGACTCCCAGCATGAGATTGAGCATTTCGTGCTGCTGCTTCGTGATGTTCTTTTGGGCAAGCTTGACCAGATATACTTCAATATCCTTCTCAGTGCGCAGAATACCGGCCTCCTGCTCCCTGATCCTGTCAAGATCCCTTTCGTCCGGCTCCCTGACACAGTGAAAGCTGACGTTGTAGCTGTCAAGGCTCATCTGAGCAAGCTTTATGATTTCACTGTAGGTCTGAGCAAGAGCCAGGCCGGGCGTTTCCAGCATCCGCACATCCAGGCTCTCCTCCGAGTGCTCCTTATGCTTTCTGGCAGGTACCAGTTTATCCGAAACAGCGACGAGAACCTTCACCAGCGGTCCGCAGAGTATAGCCGTTCCCAAATTAAAAATGGTATGGGCGTTGGCAATCTGCCTGGGCACATCCCCTTCCGCGAGAAGTTTCATAAAATCCGCAAACATGCTCTGGAAAAATATCACCGTCAGAACAGTCCCGATTGAGTTGAAGGCCAGATGGATCATTGCGGCTCTTTTTGCGGTCCTTCCTGAAGTCCGGCTGTCTATAATAGCGGTCATGCACTTTCCTACATTTATACCTAAGATCAAAGGAATTCCCATCTCTATGGTCAGCAAGCCCTGAGCGGACATGGCGATCATCACACCTGTGAGCAAACTGCTGCTCCGTACAATCGATGTAGCGGCAAACCCTGCGAAAATCAGGAGCAGATATTCAATGCTATAGGGTTGAGAAAAAGCAGCGAGATGCTCGCCTATATCCGAGATAACGGAGAAATAGAGCATTCCCTGCTCCATAAAAATCATGCCGATAAACATAATGCCGAAACCGATAAAAATCTCCGCAGTATATTGAATTCTCCTGGTTTTGGCATATTTCCAGAAAACCGCCGCCACACCTACGATGCAGGGAGCCAGATATTCCAGCCGAAAAGCTAAAAGCTGGGCAGTGATGGTGGTGCCGATATTCGCTCCCATAATCACGGCGGCAGCCTGAGTCAAAGACACCATACCCGCGTTCACCATTCCCACAACCATAATGGTGGTGGCGCTGCTCTTCTGGTTGATGCCCGTAACCACAATACCCGCCAGTATGCTTTTCAGCGTGCTGCCTCCGGAGGCTTCTATAAGCCTTTGTCCTCTGCCTTCCGAAACCCATTCCAGGGAATCCTTCATGATTTCTATTCCGTACAGGAGAAGACCGGCTCCTCCAAGTATCAGAAAAACTATGATAAACATGACCGACTGCGTTCCTTTCTTGTTTTGCTGTTCGGCGCTGAAACCCTCTCATCGGAGAACGACGGATTTTTGGCGCGTTGTCCTTTCATACACTTTCAAGCCGCTTTTAGACCAGCCCCGGAAATCCCATCTGGCGAAGCGCTTCATATACGATTATAGCCGCCGAGTTAGACAAATTCAACGATCTTAATCTCACATCGCCGCTCATGGGAATGCGAATGGTTCTTTCTATATTATTCTCAATAAAGCTCCGAGGCAATCCTGCTGTTTCGCGGCCAAAAATCAACATGGCATTCCTTTCATAATTCACATCCGTAAAGGACCTCCTGCCCTTGGTAGTAGCCAGGTACATGGGCCTGTCCTCATACTTCTCCAGAAAGGCCTCCAGATTTTCATGAACTTCCAGGCTGACGAACTGCCAGTAATCCAATCCCGCCCGTTTCACCTGTGTATCGTCAATGGAAAAACCCAAAGGCTTCACCAGGTGCAGCTCTGTTCCCGTCGCCGCGCATGTTCTTGCGATGTTTCCCGTATTCGGCGGGATTTCAGGTTCTACCAATACGATGCTGAGTTTGTGCTCCGATAGTTTCATTTGCATTTTTGATTTTTCTCATCCATTCCCGGTTCCGCTGCTGCCCTCCGGGCCTTTATCCGAGGCCTTTTAAGGAATGTGGATCCTGTCTTTAATTATGGTACATAATAATATTTTTTACAACATTCTCAAATAGTTAGAGACTAATTGAAAATATTATATTATAATAGCCTCTAATAGTCTACCTCAACAGGCTCACGACAACTACAACATATGCATAAACAAAGGTTTATAATGGCATTTATCCTACAATGCCATTAAATATATATTCAGGAGGTAAAATGGATGAGTAAGAAATTGATAAGAATCGGGCTAATGGGTTTAGGCAATATCGGCACAGGCACCTATACCACCCTGGAGATGAATCGAGACATTATTAAGGAAACCACGGGAATCGATTTTGAGATAACGAAGATTCTTGAAAAAGATGTAGACAGGGAAAGGGGTATCGTAGTAGATAGAGACAAGTTTACCCAAAACCCGGACGATTTAATTCTCGATCCTTCTATCGATGTGGTCATCGAACTGCTGGGGGGCATTCAGTTCGCTACCGATCTGATGCTCGCTGCAATGAACAATGGAAAGCATGTGGTCACCGCCAACAAGGCGGCTGTTGCCGCCAATTACGATGTACTTCGGGAGACTGCGGAGAAAAACAACGTTATGTTTCGCTATGAGGCCAGCGTAGGCGGAGGTATCCCTATCCTCACCGCTCTGACCACCGCCCTCAGCGCCAATTCCTTTATTGAAGTTATGGGAATTCTCAATGGAACCACGAACTATATCCTGTCCCAGATGACAGACTTTGGCCTGGAGTATGACGATGTGTTGAAAGTGGCTCAGGAGAAGGGCTTTGCCGAAGCGGATCCCACTTCCGACGTGGAGGGTTACGACGTGGCCAACAAGCTCTCTATTCTCATTTCGCTTCTTTTCGGCGTCCGGGTTCCCCCCTCTGCTATTCCTACGGAGGGAATCACAAAGATCACTAAGGACGATATCAAGCGCGCGGCAAAATCGGGAAATAAGATCAAACTTGTCGCCATCGCGAAAAAGGAAAACGGGAACCTTACCTATAGCGTAAGGCCTACTCTCATTCCACTTTCTCATCCTCTGGCCGGCGTCAACAACGAATTTAACGCCATCTTTGTCAAGGGTAACGCAGTGGATGAGCTTATGTTTTACGGCAAGGGCGCGGGCGCATTGCCCACCGGCAGCGCGGTGATGGGCGATGTGATCGAAATCGGCACTGCCATCGCAAAAGGAACAGCCTATGATATCGTAGTTGCAGGAGGAGCAAAAAAATGAGCCTGTATAAACAATGGCAAGATCAGCTTGAAAATCAGACCGATGAAACCTTCGACGCTTTTTGGGACAAGTACAGCTCCGGTGAAACGAAGATCTATTCCGCCATTCTTGAAGCCGGCGCCCCTGTCGTTCAAGGCAGCCTCGGAGATCTGGCCGCGAAATATGAAGTAGAGCCTGTGATCTTCATGGGTTTTCTGGATGGAATAAATACCAGTCTGCGAACAGAGCTGGCGCTGGATAGTCTGAAAGAAGATGACGATATCACCCTTGATATCGACTTTGAAAAGCTGTACTTTAACATGCTGAAAGCAAAGGCTGATTATCTATATACTCTGACGCAATGGGACGCTATACTTTCAGAAGAAAAGCGGCAGGAAATTACGAAAGAATACAAAAAGTCCAAAACCGTGGTAAAAGAAAAAATGCCGGGCCGCAACGATCCCTGCCCCTGCGGGAGCGGTAAAAAATACAAAAAGTGCTGCGGCGCTTAGGCTCAATGTCGAAAGAAAGCCCTTGCAAACTCTTGTCAGTATGTTTATAATTGATGTAGAAGGGCTGCCGATAGACGGTTAGCCAGATTGGGTAAAAAAATAACCGCAACCAGGGGCTATGGGGCGGTTATTTTTTATGCCTCAGACTTAGAATTAAGACGACCAGAGTGGCAACGCCAATGATGACCGAAAATTCTTCGTATGTACTCATAAAAACCACCTCCTCACTCCGGCCATTGGGATTTGTGCGCTGTCATGCAGTACACTGGATACCCTCCTGCAGAAATGACGAATGATGGCTAACCGCCGTGTCTTACGGCAGCACCTGAGTACAGTATAATTGAATTATAATCCAAAATCAATTATAAAAGTAAATTATTGTAATTTTATTCTTTTGTTATTGCCCTTACCCGGCAATCGCCTCTATCTCGATTCCCACTCCTTTGGGGAGATCCTTTACCGCAAAGCAGGATCTGGCGGGATAGTCTCCGCTGAAAAAGCTTTCATAGACCTGATTGACTACGGCAAAGTCGGCGATATCCGCCAGAAGTATGGTCACTTTCAAAACATTATCCATGGTCAGCCCGGCTTCTTCAATAATGGCTTTAACATTCTTCATAGACTGCTCCGCCTGAGACGCAATATCCCCTGTATTCAGTTCCCCCGTCGCCGGATCTATGGGAATTTGGCCGGAAGTAAATACGAGACCATTAAAGCTGACTCCCTGGGAATACGCTCCGACGGCTTTAGGAGCTTTGTCTGTGCTGATAATTTTTTTCATTTTTTTATCTCCTTTTTATATTTGTTTATAAATCAACGCGGGGAATGGAGCAAATCTAACACAGTGCGTACTTCAGATACCTCCAGTTGACCCGGGGCGGATGCATCTCCGGCTTTCGCAAAGGTCAAAGAGGACCCGAAAATCCCTCCGGCAATTCGGCTCAGAATCCCCTTTTCTCCCATGGCGATAGTGATAAAGGGCCGGTCCGCCCATTCTTCCCTCATGACAAGAGTGGCATTGAGGAGCGCCAAAACGTCCTCGTCAGAACGGGCCATAACCGCCAGCTTTATCATATCCGCAGGGAGCTGCTGCATTTCCCGAAGGATGGAGATGATTTTTTCCTGAGACGGAGTCCCCTCAAAAATGTGGTTTGACAGGAGGACGAGCTGCCCTTTCTCATGAGCACGGACAGAGAGATGCTCTACGGATTCATCTCCTCTGCTGATCTCTACATCTATAATATCCGCCAGCCCCGATTCTATAACAGCAAGGTTTACACGAGCATACACCTCATCGGGCAGGGTCAGTTCTCCCCCCTCCTCCTCATTGCGCATCGTAAATATCAGAGGGCTGTCCCGCAATAGGCATCTCACCTCTTTCAAAGCTTGTATTACCGTCTTTTCCTCCGCAGCTTCATGGAGAAAATCGGCCCGCAGCTCATATATGTCCGCGCCGGAATTTAACGCCGCGGAAGCGGATTGGAGAAATTCGGAAACATCTTTCCCCATAAGGGACACACAGATTTTCGGAGCGCCTCTGCCCAGAACCAGATTCTTTACTTTTATTTCCTTTGTTTTTCTCATGCCTTTTCCTTAACGCCTTTTCGGCGGCACAGTCTTTGAATACCGCATTGATCGCACATGGGATTTCTGGCGTTGCAAACCCGCCTTCCATGCCAGATCAGCGCGTGGTGCATCATGATCCACCGCTCTTCCGGAATGGCTTTCATCAGAGCAAGCTCCGTATTGAGCTCATTCTTCTCAGCCGTAATCCCGATGCGGTTTGCCAGACGAAACACGTGGGTATCCACAGCGATCCTTGGAACTCCAAATCCTACAGAGAGAACCACATTGGCCGTCTTCCGCCCTACCCCGGGGAGTTCCAGAAGAAGGTCATAATCGCCGGGAACCTCTCCGTCGTATTTATCTACCAGCATTTTTGAAAGGGCTATGATATTTTTTGCCTTAGTATGGTACATGCCAATGCGCTTTATAATCTCTTCCAGTTCTCCTGGATGCGCGGAGGCCAGGGCTGCCGCGTCCGGATACCTGCCGAACAGAGCGGGACTTACCTGATTAACGCTCTTGTCCGTGGTTTGAGCTGACAGAACCACGGCGATCAGGAGCTGAAACCGGTCCTCGTGTTCCAGCGCGCATTCCGCCTCGGGATAGAGTTCAGACATTATTTCGATTATTTCCGCCACTTCTGCTTTTTTTAATTTCGCCATAGTTTCTTCGTTTTAATCCTCATTGGTTTTACGGATATTATACAGGAAATTCCGTTAAAATGAAACAGCACAGAGCGATTTCTTCCCTTCATCTTTCTCCGAACCAGACACAGGGACAGACCCCCTGTGTCTGGTTCTTGTGACTGGTTTTTGTTTTAATTAAATTTTAATGAAATTATCATTTGACATCTTCTTTTCTCCAACGTAATATGTTAATAGCATTTTACCGACCCGCGGGTCGGTTTCTATTGAAGCATATTTTGCCGGGAGGACAGCAAGAATGGAAAAGAGGCCAAAGGCACGAAAAAACATTATACTTATTTTAGTTATCACAGTGGTTATCGCTCTGGGCGTTTATCGAATCATACAATCCCTGGAGCCTCCTGCCGTATTGGAGAAATCGCCGGTCAACGTGGTGACAGCCACGGTTGAAACGGGTACTATATACGCCACCTCACCCCTTAGCGGCCGCATTGATCCTGTGGATTCCGCCTCTGTAGTTCCCATGGCAGCAGGCGAGGTAACCCGCGTTGCCGTGAGCTTAGGCGACTATGTAAAAAAGGGAGACCTGCTGTTCGATCTGGATAAGACGCAGATGTCCGTCAGCTATGATTCTGCAAAGATAGCCTTTGACAGCGCCAAAAAAGATTATGAGCGCATGGAGCTTCTCTACAAGGAGGGTGCTGTCTCTCTCCAGCAGTATCAGGGTGCTGAAACCCAGTTCAACGTAGCAAGCCAGAACCTTAAGGCCGCTGCCGACGCATTGAGCTACGGTACCGTCACATCTCCCATCGACGGTTATATCACCTCTGTCAGTGTTTCGGAAGGAAGTATCGCGTCTCAGGCCATGGCCGCGGTCACCGTTGCGGATGTCAGCAGGCTGCAGATCAACACCAGCCTTTCCGAATACCTGATCAACAAGGTGAGCACCGGTGATAAAGTGGATATTTTTATCAAAACTCTGTCTCAGGACCCATACCCCGGTACCATCACCGCCATCTCTCCCGCCCCTGCCGTCGGCACCCTTACCTACCCCATCACCATCTCCGTGGACGACAGTTCCGGGGTTATTAAAGCGGGAATGTTCGCGGAAGTTCAAATTGTATCCGATAAAAGAGAAAACGTTATTTGCGTTCCTTCCGACGCGATTTTCATAAGGTCCGGAGAATCCAGAGTCGTGGTTCTGAACGGAAATATCCCCTCCGTTGTAACGGTAGAAACCGGCCTGGATAATGGAGTTATGGCTGAAGTGGCCTCCGGCCTCAAAGTGGGCGATATCATAGTGGTATCCGGACAACAGTATGTTGTTGATGGCGAACCCGTCAACATCACAGAGTAACAGGAGGCATTCATGGACGTTTCTAAAATTGCAATTCACCGGCCTGTAACTACGGCGATGTTCGTTTTGGTCATCGTTTTAGTGGGAGCGGTGGCTCTCATGGGGCTCCCCATGGACCTGCTTCCCGATATAGAGTTCCCCGTGGCAATCGTATATGTTCAATATCCAAACGCCGGTCCTGAAGAGGTAGAAGCCATGGTCACCAGGCCCCTTGAACAGGCTCTGGCTTCCGTCTCAAATATGGATGAAATTATGTCCATGACTATGGAGGGAACTTCTATTGTCATGGTGCAGTTTTCCATGAAAACCGATATGGATTTCGCCACCCTGGATATGAGGGAAAAAATTGCCATGGTGGAAAGCTTTCTTCCCTCCGACGCTACGGACCCCATGGTGTTGAAAATGAGTATGGACTTCGCCCCAGTTGTCCAGGTCTACGTATCCGCGGATAAACCCCTGGCCGAATTAAATCGTGAAGTAGAGGAGGGAATTCTCTCCTATTTCGAGCGTTCGGAAGGAGTTGCTTCCGTGGACAACTTCGGAGGAATTACGGAAGAGATCGCTCTGGAATTCGATCAGGAAAGGCTTTCGGGCTATGGGCTGACTCTGTCTATGGTCAGTCAGATTCTGGCGGCAGAAAACATAAATATGCCCAGCGGAGAGGTTACCAGGGGATCTGCAAAGGTTATAGTGAGAACCCTGGGAGAGTTCACTTCTGTGGACGAAATCCGGCAGCTTCCCATCACGCTTATGGACCGGAGTATCATCCGGTTATCGGACGTGGCTTCCATAGAGCAGGGATACCAGGAGCAGACATCCATAAGCAGACTGGATGGCGTCTCTTCCATAGGCGTCTCCATTTCTAAGCAGTCCACCGCCAATACAGTAGAAGTCTCCAACAATATCCAAAAGACTTTAAATACTCTTCGGGCAGATTATCCCGAACTGACCTTTACCGTGGGCATGGATCAGGCCGATTACATTAAAAGCTCCATATATTCCGTAGGGGAAGCCGCTCTTATGGGAGCTGTGCTGGCTCTTATCGTCATCTTTCTTTTCCTGCGAAACCTGAGCGCCACTATGATAATCGCCATCTCAATTCCCGCCTCTTTCCTGGCTACCTTCGCGCTGATGAATCTGTTGGGAATGACTTTGAATCTGATTACTCTGACTGCTCTGACGCTGGCGGTAGGTATGCTGGTAGATAACTCCATCGTGGCTCTGGAAAATATATTCCGGGTGAGCCAGTACGAGGACGTGAGCTCCTCTAAGGAAGCCGCTCTCATCGGCAGCAGGCAGATCACGCTGGCCATTTCCGCCTCCACCCTTACCAGCGTCGTAGTATACCTGCCTATCGCACTCAGCGATGGCATTGCCTCCCTGCTGTTTGCGGATTTCTGCTGGACCTTCATCATATCCCTCATGGTATCCCTGGTGGCGGCCATCACGGTAGTACCAATGCTGAGTTCAAAGCTTCTGGACCGGAAGGCATCTACGGACTATCTGCGCATTGGAAAATTTCATTACAACTATCGGCTGATTCCCCACTTTACCCGCTTTATAGGCTGGCTGACAGACTACTATGGCGGCGTCATACGCAAAGCTTTAAAACATCGAAAAAAGACAATCGCCGTCTGCCTTGCGCTTCTTATATTGTCCGCCACCCTTGTAGGCATTGTCGGCATGGAGTTTATGCCTGCCTCTGATGAAGCGGCATTTTCCGTCAGCATCAATACCCCTTACGGAACCTCACTGGAAGAAAAAGACCGGATTGTCAGCCAGGTGGAGAGCTATATTCTGGGCATCCCGGAGCTTGAACACTGCAGTGTGGATATCGGCATGAGCTCCGCGTTTTTAGGCTCTCAGGCCTCTACGGTCAACGTGGTGCTGACTTCCAAGCAGGATCGCAGCCGTTCCATCTGGGAAATCATCGAAGAGGTTAAGCAAGAGTTTGCCGCCCTGCCGGGAGCGGAAATTTCAATTATAGAAAGTTCATCCATCACCTCCATGATGGGGGGAAGCGATATCTCCATAAACGTGAAGGGCCGCGATCTGAATGTGCTCAGATCCATCGGCGACGACCTGGAGGAGAGGCTCAGGTCTGTCCCCGGCGTTTCCGAGACCTCCACAAGTATTCAGGAGGGGAGTCCTGAGGTGAGAGTCCGGCTGAACAGAGCCACCGCGGCGTTTTACGGAATCACAGCCTATCAATTGGCCAACGCGTTAGACACCTCCCTTTCAGGAACCAGTTCAACGAACCTGAAGGTTGACGGTAAGGAGATTCAGGTGAATTTATCCCTGGCGGATGCCTATGGCGCGTCCATCGACAATATGCAGCAGATCCTGATCCCTACATCTTCTGGAAATTCCGTCCCTGTCGGCCAAATTGCCGAGCTGGAATTCGGCAACTCACCTTCTCAGATCGACCGAAGCAATCAGGAGAGGTACATCACGGTAAATATATCCGTTGGAGACAATGACTTGAGCAGAGTTTCCGGAGGAGTATTTGCCCTCCTGGGCGAATACCCTTTCCCGGAAGGGTATTCCTACGACGAAGGCGGTCTCTACGAACAGATGATGGAATCTTTCGGGGACCTGCTCCTCGCTCTGCTTGTGGCCATCCTGCTGGTCTATATGGTTTTGGCTTCTCAGTTCGAATCCCTCACACAACCTTTTATTATTATGATCGCCATCCCCTTTGCCGTATCGGGAACCTTCCTGGCCCTGTTCCTGACAGGAAAAACCTTGTCCATAACTTCTTTCCTGGGTCTGATTATGCTTGTGGGAATCGTGGTAAACAACTCAATCCTGCTCATTGAATTCATCAAACTGGGCATCGACAAAATGAGCCGGGAAGAAGCTCTTGTGCAGGCAGGTGTATACAGACTGCGTCCTATACTAATGACCACCATAACAACCACGGTGGGCATGATCCCACTGTCTCTGGGCTTTGGCGACGGTGGTGAAATCCTGGCTCCTCTGGGGATATCTATCATAGGAGGCCTTTTGGGGTCTACCATAGTAACTCTGATATTAGTCCCGGTACTCTATGCTATCATGGACGACGCGAAGCAGCGCAGGCTACTGCGCAAAGCCGTCAGGGCAAAAGAGATCGAAATCCTTGAAGAAAAATGGCGAAAGGAGAGGGCGCGTGAAGAGCATTGAACATGGGGGAAACGCAAAACCCGGCGGAAAACGTAAGCTGATTTTAGATACAGCATTGAAGCTTTTCATAGAAAACGGTTACCAGGAAACCAAAGTCATCGACATCGCAAACGCGGCGGGAATCGGGAAAGGAACCGTCTATGAATATTTCAGCAGCAAAGAAGCTCTGTTCGCCGAGCTCCTTCAGCTGCACGTGGTGGATTCCTACGCCCATATGGAGAGGACGGCTGCCTGCGATGATACTCCCTGCAGAGACCAACTGCACAGATACATTCTCTTCGATGTGGAAATGGCGAAGCGCTTTGGCGGCGGGAAGAACTTTATTGACCGGCTTTGGAATGATTCGTCGTTATTCCAGCACCCGGATCTTAAAAAAGCGATTAATCAAATGATACATCACCGCTTTTGCGCTTTGTCCTCTATCGTCGAAAAAGGCATCGTGAAAGGAGAGTTCAAGCCTGTAGAGCCTATGGCGGCGGTTCTATCCATAATGGGCGCTATCAGCGCTTTTATCAGCTTCCGTTACGGTCTCCTGTCAGAAAATGACTGCTTTATGCTGGACGGCGCGAAAGCAGAAAAACTTCCCGGCGATGAAGAACTGTTGCTAAATCTATTGCTGTACGGATTGAAAGGGGATTTCGGTCCGTCCTATTAAACCGGTTACATTATATTTGCCCGCAAAGCAAATTAAACTGGTTACATCTATACATTTTTTCTTATTTTTCTTGATCAAAAGCCCGGAAATCTGTTGAAATTGCTGGGTTCTTTTTTGTGCCGCGGAATATTCTCAAAATTTAAAAAAGTGCTATCTTTTTCTTTTCCATTAATATATAATATTCTTGTAATGTTTCTTATATTTTTTAGTATGGAGGTGCAACATGTCACAGTACACTCAAAAAGAGTCAGGCGGCTTGTATGAACTGACCGACGCAGCCCGTGCGGAATTGGCGGATTCTAAGTATTACAACGATGATTTACAGCCAACTTCTATCTCGCAGAGAACATGGACTACGTATAACGTTAGTGCGCTTTGGATCGGAATGTGTATTTGTATTCCGGCGCTATCGCTCTCGTCAGCTGCCATCGGCCTTGGACTTTCCCCCTGGCTGGCCGTTTTCAACGTAATCTTAGGAAATCTGATTATTCTCATTCCAATGCAGTTAAACTCTCATGCAGGCACGAAATACGGCATCCCCTTCCCGGTATTTGCCAGACTGACCTTCGGAACAGTAGGAGCCCATGTCCCCGCTGTTTTAAGAGGTCTTGTAGCCTGCGGCTGGACCGCGGTTCAGGCATGGGTCGGCGGCGGCGCGATAGCTGCCTTACTGGGTATCGTCATACCCTTCTTCACCGATACCGGAATAACTGTAGGACTTCCCGGCAACCCTGCCGTAGTAGTAGGCCAGTTAATCGGATTTTTCTTATTCATGATCTTTGTGCTCTGGGTAGCCTATAACGGATTCGAGAATATCAAATGGGTGCAGAATATCGGTTCTCCCATCCTGATTGTCGTTTGTCTCCTTTTATTCATATGGTCGGCAGCCCAGGTTGTCAGCGCCGGATACGGCGTTTTCGATGTCATGGCTCAAAGCAGTGACGCGACGGCACTGGCTAATAACGGAGGTATGTTCTACGTATTTGCTGCCTGTCTCACCGGCAACATCGCCTTCTGGGCTACGATGGCATTGAACATACCTGACTTCTCAAGATACGCGAAATCACAGAAGGTACAGTTCAGAGGCCAGCTGTATGGCATGCCTCTTCCCATGTTCGCTATGGCCTTTATCGGCGCTTACTTCGCTCAGTCTACCAAATTAACCATGGGCGAGCCTATGTTTGATCCGACCAATGTATTCTACCACGTGAACAATCCTTTGGTAGTCTTCGTATGCGCCCTCGGCGTAATCGTCGCCACCATTACAACCTGCGTAGCCGCTAACGTTGTGGCTCCCGCAAATGGATTCAGCAACCTGAGTCCGAAAAGAATTTCCTACAAAAAAGGCGTTGTTATCTCCTGTATTCTGGCCTGTTTCGTATTCCAGCCCTGGTGGATCTATGGATCCGGAGCCGCTTACGTGTTCACATGGCTGAATAACTACGGAATCATCCTTGCTCCTGTTGCCGCTATTTTCGTAGCAGACTACTATCTCTGCAAAAAAAGAAAAATCGACGTGGCAGCTTTGTTCAAGGGCGACGACGGAAGATACTGGTATAAGGGTGGTGTAAACTGGGCCGCAATCATTGCGTGGATAGCCGCATTCGTTTTACCGCTGCTCGGAAATACCGTATTCCTGTATTCCGGCGGTACTCCCTCCCTCATGGATAATATCGCAGCCAACGGTTACATCGTCTCCTTTGTCATCGGGCTCGTAGTATATATGCTTCTGATGAAATCACCGAGCTTTGCTATGAATTCCATCATATCCGATGAAGAAGAGCAGGTTATGACAACAAGATAATTACCGTTACATAATTTTATTAAGCGGATCAATTTTGGTCACTAATTAAGTAGAAGCTTTTGGCAGCCAAAAGCTTCTACTCGTTTACCCTCTGTTGACAAAGCAGTAAACGGTTTTCAGAGGTAAATTTGTTCACTACTTTGTCAACAGAGGGTGATACGCTGTTTCTTAAGATTCAAGTGCCAACTGACACAACTGAAACGTTATGATGATTGGAGGGAAAAAACAGATGGATTTAATCATTAAAAACGGTACAATCGTTACAGCTGAAACCACCTTTAAAGGTGAAATCGCCGTAAAAGACGGCAAGATCAAAGCTATCGGCACCAAGCTGAGCGCCGCAGACTACAAGGGAGCTGAAGTGGTGGACGCCAAAGGACTTTTGGTTCTTCCCGGCGCCATTGACGGACACACTCACCTGGAGATGCCTTTCGGTGGAACGGTTTCGGCGGACAGCTATGAAGCGGGTACCAGAGCAGCCGCCTGCGGCGGAACCACCACGGTATTCGACTTTGTTCTGCAGGACTTCGGTGAAAATCTTGTAGACGCGGTAAAGAGAAGAGATGCGCTTTGCGCCCCCCAGGCTTGCGTGGATTACGCCTTCCATACCGGTGTAAAAGACTTATCAAATGGTTTGATCGACAGCATGGCAGAGTCGGTCAAATACGGTGTTTCCAGCTTTAAGGTCTTCATGGTCTACGACTTTGGAGTCACAGACGGCCTCTTCTACCAGGTGCTGCGCAAGGCCAAGGAAGTGGGAGCTCTCATCGGCGTACACGCGGAAAACAAAGAAATCATCGATACTCTCATCGCCGAGTTCCTGGCCGAAGGAAAGACTTCAGCCTGGTATCATTATGCCAGCCGTCCGGAATTCGTCGAAGGTGAGGCGGATTTCAGAGCGATCCAGTGGGCAAAGAGCCTGAACGCCCCTATGTATATCGTACATCTGGCAAACGCTCAGGGTATGGAGGAGATCACTAAGGCCCGGGATGAAGGCTATCCCATCTTTGCGGAGACCTGTCCCCAATACCTCTATTTCACTAATGAAGTCTATAAACGACCCGACGGGCGGAATTTCGTATGCTCGCCGCCAATGAAAGGTAAGGCCAGCCAGGACGCTCTCTGGGAAGGAATCAAGAGAGGCGATATTACCACCGTCGCTACAGACCACTGCCCATTCCAGTCTTATGAAAAGGATTGGGGAAAGGATGACTTTACAAAGATCCCCAACGGCTGCGCAGGGGTTGAAAATATGTATCCTTACATGCTTTCGGAAGCAAACAAAGGAAGAATCACATTCAACAAGGCTGTTGAACTCTGTGCCACAAACCCGGCCAAACTCTTCGGCTGTGCCCCTCAAAAAGGAATGCTGGTTCCCGGCGCCGACGCGGATATCGTACTTTACGATCCAAAAAAGACGTTCACGGTCAGCGCAGACAACATGCATTCCGATTACGATCACACCATCTGGGAAGGTACCAAGCTCAAGGGCTACCCTGTGGCGACCTACAGCAGAGGCAATCTCGTCTATAAAGACGGAGAGTTTGTCGGGAAAAAGGGCGACGGAAAATTTGTCAAGTGTAAGCCCGTTCACCACAAAACTCCCAATCTCTAATTGATTTAATTTATTAACGCGTGTTTACCGGGACGGCCCCGCAAGCGGGGCCGTCCCGGTTTTCTCAGCATGAGAGGATGTTACGCCGTAACCGGTTAATCCTATCGAGAGCTCCAGTTCCTTTTTCCATGTCATGTATCGAATTTTCGGAAATCTCTTTACTTTTTTTCGAGTTTGTTCTATACTATTAGACAATTCAATATGTTCTTCGGTCAAAGCGGGTTTGGTGAAAACCGTGTCCGCGGAGTAAGTCATCTAAGTCCTTTATCCTTTTGGATACGATGTCCTTATATGAGATGAGACTATCAGGGTGGATAGCCATAAATTGGGCTATCTATTTTTGTGTTCTCTTTCATTTTAAGATATCAAAAGGAAGGAGGTGACGAACAATGAAGAAGGCTATTATTCCTATTATAGGCGCAATACTATCCCCTGTTATTTTTATGCAAATAAATCCGGGCATTCAAGCTGCGGGCATATTAATTACGGTTGCTCTTGGTCTGGGAATCGGCGCGCTGGTCAACGGGCTTATATTTAAAAAAGAAAACGCCAAAGAAAATACTGAGACCCATGCAGAATAAAGGTATGCGAAGGACGGATGACATCCCCGGTGCAACATATTAAACTACTTTAACTCAAACGACTTTTATGCCCTCCCAGGTATCAGCTGAGGGGGCATTTTTTATTGATGCATCCCAGTATTTTCTTACCCTCTGCTGACAAAGTACTATAACTCTGGCAACAGAGGGCATACGGCGTTTTTATAGAACAAGGGGGAACGCGCTGCCAACAGCCAGGGTTACCTGACCGGGCAGACTCCGCCCTCGCATCCTTCATTGCCTATATCGTACTCCACTTCTTCCTTTTCATACTTGGAGATCAGCGAGGGAATAAAGGGTTTCATTTCACTCACCCTCCCGTTGTATTCCTCTTCGGAGATCTCCTCAAAAGGAAGAAGCTCATAGAAATTATCCTCGTAGGACAGGAAGGACAGGGCTACCGTGTCTTCCCAATTATCCCACACCCATTGTTCTACCTCTTCCCATTCATGATCTCTCACGTGGACAGTGATGGAGCAGTTATGGTCCACGTAGCTGCTCATGAACATTTTGTATATTTCCAGTTGCTCAATGGCTGAAACATCCCCTTTAAGCTTACCTGCCGGCGCTTTCACCGGGAACTCCACAACCTTTGTCACGCAGTTGTCCCAATCCTGCCCCACTTCGGGGAAGACCGGATAACCCAGTTCTTCACAGACTTTGACTAAAGGATCATCGCTGCTGATCCGTATTCTGCGAATGAAGTAAGGAGCATGGGAGAAGTGGACGCCGCTGGATACCACCGGCAACAGGCTTACTGTCCCTTCTGGCTTAATCGTCGTTACGAGAATCGGTTCTCCCTGACCCAGCTCTCTGGCATATTCCGCAGCGGCGCTTTTGGCCGCGGACCGCAATTCCTGCAGCAGTTCTTCCTGCTGCTCGCTGCTCAGGGACAAAGCGTTGGCCATATCCTGCCATCCTGTAAGGGAGCAACCCAGAAGCTTATCCCTCTGCTGCACCGCGTTCCATTCCGATATTTCAAGCTCGGTGCAGGTCATACGATAACCCGCTCTGGCGGAAAGCCGCTGGGCCTCCATCAGGCCTTCCCGGTCCAATACCCCGCCCTTTACAAAGGCCATGACATTGACACTGGTGAGGTTGCACATGCCCTTGGAATCAAGCAGTATTTCAGCACAGGGGTTTACGCCGTTGAAGTCAGGCCGCCGCCTGGCTCCCGCTTCCTCGTTTACCCACCCCGGCTCACCGGAATAACGCATCTGTTGAAGATGCCAGTGTAACTGCTCCCGGGTGGGTTTTCTCCTATAGTAAATAGAATTATTGCTCATCTGACGATGGGCGATCTCCGCGTCGATGACCCATTTCTCATCTACTTTTTTGTAGAGCTCGCTTTTCGCCTGAATACATTCTTTATCATCCTGATCAATAAGAACGATTTCCGCCGTCCTGCGGACGCCGCCTACCACCACATTTTCGCCTATGATGTTGGCCAGATCCAGACAGTCCACGGGCAAGAGTTTAACCTTGTTCACCGTAGAGCGGCTTGCCGCCTTTTCAATCACTTTGGCGATCTTAACAAACATATTCTTCATGCTGGAATGGCCGCTGGCCGTTCCGCCGAAAGTCTTCAGCTTTTCCCCCTTGCTTCTGACGTGGTCATAGTTCAATATGATGGTCTTAATCTTCCGGTATTCCGTGCTGTAATGAACCTTCAGGAAGTAGTCCATGGATTGAACCCATCCCTCCTTGCTGTCGCCAATGGTAATCTTCACCGTATCATTATGAGTGAATTCCAAAGCCGTACTGTCCTGCCGCAAAGATTTCAGAAGAGGAGTGTAGGATTCATGTATGATTTCAATGTCGGTCCGCACCATGGGAAGCTTTGCGATGTCCGATTTCAAAACCCGGACGCCAACTCCTGAACCGACCATGAGCAGATAGAATATGTCCTTAAAAGCCGCAAAGCTGTCAATAACCTGAAAGGAACAGTTAAAATTGGACATGGGGTAGTATTTGGAGACATCTGTGCTCCCAACCCAGAGGGTTCTTCCGGAAAGAAACTGCTTCAGCTCATAAACGTTTTTATAAAGCTTTTCCGCCTCCTCCCGGGAGGTGGGCACCAGGCTGCAATTATACTCCACCGCCCGCCTTACCGTTTCCCACCAGTACTCTCTGCGAAGCTCCTCCGGCAGCCATCTTGAATAGGTGCGGTAGAACACAAAGCTTCCCAGCTGACTCATAGGGGATGGAGCGTGCTTATAGACGCTGACGAAATCCTCGGATATAATCCGCCCGTCCCTGCGTTTTCGGGCGTCTCTGGTCTTATCCCTCTCATAGCGGTAGATGATATATTTTTTTGCAGCGTCTTTTCTCTCACTGGCCATCAGGAAATCTTCCACCAAATCCTGAATGTCCTCAACGTTGATCTTTCTTGTAGACCGTTCTACTTGTTTTTCAATAGCTTCCGCGATATCTCCCGCCAGCTTTTCATCCACTCCGCCCTTTGTTTCGAGCATGGAATTCAATATGGCGGTCTTTATCTTGCCGCCGTTAAAGCTGACTTCCGATCCGTCGCGTTTAATCACTGTTTTCATATCGGGCTCCTCCACATTATATAGACATTTTTACTATGTGTACCCCATTATATAGTACGCAAACCTGTTTATCAAGAAGAATCACATAAAAATGCGCGAAGAGAAAACGACACAGGGAAGACACAGGGACAGACCCCCTGTCTGGAAAAGCAGACAGGGGGTCTGTCCCTGTGTCTTCCTCCGCCTTATTGCGAACGGGCCTTTGCGTTGTTTAAATGAGCAGCCATAGCGGCGACCCCTGCCTCCGGATCCTTATTTTTAAATGCATCGAATATCTCCTTGTGCTCCTGCAGAACTTCCTCCAGATGCCCGTCGAGATACGCGCTGTTGCTCCCGGTCTCCTTCAGATAAAGCTGATAGGTTGAAAGAGCCTGCTCCAATATTCGATTATGGGCGGCTTTGTAGATAAGATTATGAAACTGCATATTGATGTTCAGCATCTTATCCGCCTCCCCCTTCATCGTATAAAATTCCATAAACTCATAGGCCTCTTCCAACTTTTCCATCTCGTCTTTCGTGATTCTATCCACGGCCCATTTAACAGCTAATATCTCATAGGCTCTGCGCATCTCAAAGAGATCCTGAATATCCCTCTGAGACAGTCCCACCACGAAAGCGCCCCGGTTGGGTATGGTCTCGATAAGGCCTCCCAGCTCAAGCTGGCGAAAGGCTTCCCGGACCGGAGTCCGGGAAAGCCCGTATTTATCGCAAATTTGCTGCTCTGACAGCTTTTCTCCCTGTCGCAGTCTGCCCTGCAGTATATCGCTCTGAAGCTCTGTAAAAAGGTTCCCCGAAAGGGGATGGCCTGTGACCCGAATGCCGGCCGCCTCTCTGTTCATCCTTTTATTCGCTCACTTTCTCCAAAATATAATCGGCCAGTTCTTCCCCGGTAGCTCCGTCGGACCGGCCTGTGACGATCTTCTTCTTTTCCGTAACGGTACATTTCTCAATAGCCGCCATTAATTTATCCCCATGACTCTGGTATCCAATGTGTGAGAGCAGCATTGCTCCCGCCCGGATTACACTGCTGGGATCCGCATAAATGTCTCTGCCCTCTTCCACCATTCTGGGAGCAGAGCCGTGAATTGCTTCAAACATGGCATAACGGGTCCCCAGATTGGCGCTTCCCGCAGTTCCCACGCCGCCCTGAAGTTCCGCCGCCTCATCCGTGAGAATATCTCCGTAGAGGTTGGGCAGAATCATAACTTCAAACTGTCTCCTGCGCTTCTCATCGAGAAGCTTCGCCGTCATGATGTCGATATACCAGTCATCTGTTTCAATTTCAGGGTATTCCGAAGCCACAGCCTTGCACACGTCGAGAAACTTCCCATCCGTTGTTTTTACCACGTTGGCTTTGGTGACAATGGTGACTTTTTTCTTCCCGTTTTTTCTGGCATACTCGAAGGCCAGGCGGGCGATTCTTTCCGTTCCCGGTGTAGTGATAACCCGAAAGTCTACGGCAAGGTCATCGGATACATTGATTCCCTGGCTCCCCATGGCGTAAAGACATTCGGTGTTTTCCCGGAAAAAGGTCCAGTCAATACCCAGTTCAGGCACCTTAACGGGCCGTACGTTGGCAAAGAGATCCAGTTCCTTTCGCATGGCTACATTGGCGCTCTCAACATTGGCCCACTTATCTCCCTTCCGGGGAGTCGTCGTGGGACCCTTCAGCAATACGTCGCATTTCCTGATTTCAACCAGAACGTCATCCGGGATGGCCTTTCCGACGGCAGCCCGGTTTTCAATGGTGCAGCCCTCAATGGTACGAAATTCTACTTTACCCGCTTTAACCTCCTCAGAGAGTATTTCCTCCAACACCCGTCTGGCCTGTTTTGTAATAGCCGGCCCAATGCCGTCGCCACCGATAACGCCGATGACTATCTTGTCCAGGCTTTGATAATCAACAGGTGTCTGATTCTGCTTAATGACCTCAATGCGGGTCAATTGCCGCTTCACAATCTCTTCAAATATTTCGGTATACTTCATTGTTTTTCTCCTTTATCGGGCACTACGCAGTAGTCGTTTCTTTTATCAGGTTGATCTTTCCGCCGGCCAGAAGCATGGCGCGCTCTTCCGGTGTAAAGTTTCCGATGGTTTCGTATTCTTTTCCTGTATCCTGATTTTTTACAATTATTTTTTCACCGCTCATAGCGTCTCTGGCGTTTTCAATCGTCAGGTTCTGACCCAGAGAAAAGTCTTCATAGTCCGCTTCATTGGCGAATACCAGAGGCACAATTCCACTGTTGATCAGGTTGGCACGATGGATTCTCGCATAGGACTTTGTTACGACAAATCGAATGCCCAGATAGAGAGGCGCCAGAGCCGCATGCTCCCTGCTGCTTCCCTGCCCGTAATTGGAACCGGCTATGATTACGCCGTTTTCGGCAATCTGGCAACGAGCCGCGAAACCTTCATCAATGGTGGTAAAACAATAGTTGGACAAGTGAGGGATATTTGACCGGTAAGGCAGCAGCTTCGCGTTGGAAGGCATGATATCATCTGTAGTGATATTATCTTTTCCCACTAAGACAACACTGCCTTCCACCTTCTCTTTTAAAGCGGTGTTCAGCGGAAAGGGCTTGATGTTGGGGCCCATGACCAATGGGGTGTTCTGCTTGTTCGTCCCCTCAGGATAAATCATATAGCTTTCATTCTTTGCAAAAACCGTCTCCTGAATTTCGGGAAGGTTGTATTCCGTCTTTCTTCCATCTGTCAGTTTCCCCGTAATGGCCGAAACCGCAGCAGTTTCAGGGCTGACCAGATAAACCTCTGCATCGGCGGTACCGCTTCTTCCTTTAAAGTTACGATTGAAGGTGCGAAGGGATACGCCGCCGGATTTGGGAGACTGTCCCATTCCGATGCAGGGTCCGCAAGCGCACTCAATGACTCTTGCTCCCGCGTTTATCATATGAGCCAGGGCTCCGTTTTCAGCTAATTTGGATAAAATTCTGCTGGAGCCCGGAGAGATGACCAGACTCACATCCGGGTGCACCTTGTTTCCTTTCAGAATGCCTGCCACCTTCATCAGGTCCGTGTAAGAGGAGTTGGTGCAGCTTCCGATTGCCACCTGATCAACTGTAATAGAACCGATCTCCTCCACAGAAGCTACGTTGTCAGGACTGTGAGGTTTGGCTGCCAAAGGAGCCAGATCTGAGAGGTTCACTTCCAGAGTTTGATCGTATACGGCGTCAGAATCCGCGGACAACGGGCGATAGTCTTCCTCCCTGCCCTGAGAAGCCAGATAGGCTTTCGTATTTTCATCGCTTGGGAAGATAGACGTAGTAGCTCCCAGCTCCGCTCCCATATTCGTTATAGTAGCTCTATCCGTCACAGACAGTGAAGAAACCCCTTCGCCGAAATATTCGATTACCTTTCCTACGCCGCCCTTTACCGTAAGAACCTGAAGAACATGAAGAATTACATCCTTTGCGGATACCCATGGCTTGAGACTTCCCGTGAGCTTGACGCCTACGACCCGGGGAACTCTGAGGTTATAACTTCCCTGAGCCATGGCAACAGCTACATCCAGACCTCCCGCGCCGATGGCCATCATGCCCAGGCCTCCTCCCGTAGGGGTATGGCTGTCAGAGCCCAGCAGGGTCTTTCCCGGTATCCCGTAATTCTCCAGGTGAATCTGGTGACAGATTCCGTTTCCGGGCTTGGAAAACAGGACCCCGTGACGCTTAGCCACACTTTCAATAAAAGCGTGGTCGTCGGCATTTTCGAATCCTGTTTGAAGTGTATTATGATCAATGTAAGCAACGGATAGCTCCGTTTTAATGCGATCTACGTCCATGGCCTCAAGTTGGAGATAGACCATGGTTCCCGTGGAGTCCTGAGTCAATGTCTGATCGATTCGAATCGTAATCTCTTCACCGGGCTGCAAATCCCCGCTGATCAGATGGTCCTTTAATATCTTATAAGTGATTGTACCCTTCATTGCTTTCGTCCTTTCTGTCCTTTTCAGGTTGTAATACCCGATTTTCATATCCATCGTCTGTATGCAATTGTATTCTTGTATACAATTATAGGGAACTTCTCCCCCCCTGTCAACAGGAATATGGAGGCGTAGGAGCGACCTTTTAAACGATTCGCGTTAAATGATCCAAGTATGTTTAACCTGAATTTACAGTAAATAAATCATCCAAATTGACTCTTGATCTCTTTAAGCGGAAGTAAGTCTTTATTTTTTCAGAACCGGATTTAAGTACCTGCCCTTGTTGATGGTTATGTTCCCGTATTGAATGGCTCTCTCAGGACAGCTGTGGATGCATGCCAGACATTGAGTGCAGTTTCCTCCCCAGGAGGGTTTGCCGGAGACTTTAATATTATCTGTAAGGCAGACCTCTTCACAACGTCCGCAGGATGTGCACCCGTCCGTTGCGTAAAACTTACCGGCGTCCAAAGCATACTTATTGAACAGGGGATTGATTAATCCGGTGAAAAACTCCGGAACAGGCCCTTTCTTCATTTCAAAGATCCCACTCTGCCGATCCCGGACAACCTGAGTGATGGGCCTCATGGCTTCATCCGCTTCTCTTAATTTCTTTTCTTCTACAGCCTTGCTATCAATATCTCCCAGTAAAATGTAATTGTTGGGCATAATCAGAGAAAAACCGCTGTGAAGGGTCAGGCCTTTCTTCTTTAACGCCTTCTCCAACACCTTCATTGAGTTGCCGATATTGTCTCCGCAGGTAGCTATGGAATAGATAAAATGATCGCTGTAATTGGCAAAGGACAGTTTATGAATGAACTCCATTACCATCTTCGGCGGAGCCCAGGCGTAAACAGGATATACAAATCCTATCGCTTCTCCGTCCTCAAGAACGTAGTCGCTGTCTGCCTTCCCTCTCATCATTTCCAGAGGAATGGACCGCAGGACGTCGTTGCAGTCCGAGGACAATGTCCGCGCGGCGGAAAGAGAGTTTCCCGTACCCGAAAAATAGAAAATCATCTTCACACCTCCTGTCAGAAAAGCCGGACAAGGTGCTTAGTCCCTGCCCGGCTTCGATGTTAAATGTTGATACTAATATAAGTTTGCAAAGATCTCTCTGATTTCGTCTTTATCAAGGAAAACGTAATTGTTGGCCAGGAGTCTCTGCTGGTTGGCGATTGTGGACTCCGTGAACTCATCGATCTGGGATTCCACCATGCCATACTCTCTCAGCGGCTTCTTCACGATAAGCTTGTTGAGGAATTTCTCCAACTCACCGTATACATCGCCTTCCGGGTCACAGCCCAGAGCGCCGGCAACTATCTTCGTGGCCTGAGCGATCTTACCCTTGGGATCTTTACGCATATACATCTTAAATACTTCTGTAAAGAACTGATAGTTTGCTTCGCCGTGAGGAACGTGGAAAGCTCCGCCGATAGAATAGGACAGGGCGTGGACCGCACCGACTCCGGCGTTTCCGAAAGCGATTCCCGCATAGTTGGAGGCCAGTACAAACTCTTTGAGATACTTGAACCGAGCTTCCTCGCCATTGGCTACGATCTCCTTATAGCCGTCCATAATCATCCTGATGGCTTCCAGGCCATACATGTCGGTAAAGGGAGACGCCTTCGGGGAAACAAAGGATTCAATTGCGTGAATCAGCGCATCTACAGAGCTTGTAACAAAGAACTTGTAAGGAAGCCCGTTGATGGTTTCCGGCACCAGAACGGCGATATCCGGGAAGGTCTGGTCTACGGCAATCCCCTTCTTTGTATGTAAAGATTTAAGTTCCGCGATAGCAACGTTTGTTACTTCACTGCCGGTGCCGCAGGTTGTGGGCACAACTACAAGCTGCTTTTTCTTTACAGGAGGAACAGCGCCGGTAAAGAGATCTACAGATTTTTCGGGAACGTCGAGAGCTAAAATTTTGCAGATGTCCACGATAGTACCGCCGCCGAAGGCTACGATACGATCAAAATCGTACTTTTTCATTTCTGCCGAAATCGCGTCGATCATCTCGTCGGAGGGCTCGCCCGCGCCGAATTTCTCCTGGAAGATTACATTGGTGTCAATACCCAGGGGTTTCATATAGGGTGTGTAAAGCCACTCATTGGTCAGAACCAGGTCCTTTTTTCCCACCTGGAACTCGTCGTTAAACTCTTTAAACGTATCAAAATAATAGACTTTAGGAACAACTCTCAATGCAAGCATCTTTTCGTACCTCCTTAAATTTTCAAATCGACCTTAAAATTTTTCACAGAATCGACGTTCGAATTCTCCTGCCAACTCATCTCTTACGCTGGGATGAGCAATATTGATAAGGTTTCTCGCCCGCTCCCTCAGGGATTTACCCTTTAACGGGGCAATTCCGTACTCTGTAATCACGTAGTCCACATCGTTCCTTGAGGTGGTGATAGGAGCTCCGTGATCCACAAAAGCGACGATCTTGGAAATCATAGTTCCATCCTTCTTAATCGTTACAGAAGGCATAGCGATGATGGCCTTTCCATCCTCTCCCATGGCAACGCCGCGAATGAAGTCCACCTGACCTCCCACGCCGGAAAACTGGCGAAGGCCCATAGCTTCAGCCACTACCTGGCCCTGAAGATCCACCTGAATGGCGGAGTTGATGGATACCATTTTGTGCTGTTTCATGATTACGGCAGGGTGATTTGTATAGTCTACAGGCCTGAGCTCTACAGCAGGATTTTCATGGGCAAAATCATAGAGCTTCCTGCTTCCCATAAGGAAGGTTACCGTCATCTTACCCTGGTCAAAATTTTTGTACTTCCCGGTTATTACTCCCTTTTCATAGAGAGCCAGAGTTCCGTCGGAAATCATTTCGGAGTGGATTCCCAGATCCTTTTTATCTCCGAGGAAAAGCATAACCGCGTCGGGAATGCCGCCGATACCCAACTGCAGGGTGGACCCGTCCTCAACCAGGGAAGCGCAATAGCTTCCAATTTTCTCTTCTACTTCGGTAATCTTAGCTGGCGGTAACTCAGACAGGGGAGTGGACGCTTCCACGATATAATCAAAATCATCCACGTGCACCTGGTCACCGAGAGTCCTTGGCAGTTGGTCGTTGACCTGCACCAATACCATCTTTGCCGTCTTAATTGCCTGCCAGGTGTAGTCCACAGAGGTCCCGAGGCTGCAGTAGCCGTTTTCATCCGGCGGAGTTACCTGCGCCATCGCCACATCGCATTTTAACTTTCCTTCCCGGATCAGCTTGGGTACTTCATGAAAAAAAGCCGGCGTAAAATCTCCCCTGCCTTCTTCGATGCAACGTCTCACATTGCCGCTGACAAACATGGGGTTTACATGGAAATGTTTTTCCAGCCCCGCCCCGGCATAGCCGCCGCTGCCTAAGCTGACCATGTGTTTAATTTCAACGCTCTCATATTGATCCGCGTTCTTTATCATAGCCTCGACCAGAGCTGTGGGCTCACCGACGCAGTGTGCAAAAACCACTGTGTCTCCACTTTTAATGTGTCTTACCGCCTCTTCCGGGGTGCATAACTTTTTCTTGTAATCCTCTTTCCAGCTCAAAGTATTACCTCCTCTTTCGATTGTATTTTATTCAGCATTTTCATTGAACGCAGTCCGGGGGCGCAATGGGCCCGCCCGATTTGAATTTCCGGGGAACAGGTGTCAATCCGCAGACGTCAAATGCTCTTCAAGTTCCTGGATGACCCGTTCCACGTGGCTGCCGTCCCATAGTTTGACATTGCCTTTTTGGGTCTCGTATTCACAATACGAGGCGCAGCAATTGGTACAGCCTCCGATAATCAACAGTATATCATAAACCGTGCCTTCCCGCGCGTACTGAAAATTTATACGGCCCGCAAAGTGATCTTTAAGCTGCGCTAAAGCTTTCCCTCTTTCAAACCTGGGATTGCAGCCGCCGCAAAATTTAACTCCGCATAACATTTAACAACTCCCTTATGCTTAGAAGGACGGTCCCTGAAGGAACCGTCCTTTCATAACAACTGTGTCCTATTTTACGCCCGCGATGGCTTTCGCCAGCTCTTTCTTAGCTTCGATGTTACCCTGTCTGGCGATCATGATTCTCTGGGCTTGCGGAGAACCGGCGCCGTGCATGGATTCGGTGCGATATCCTACCGCAGCTGTTCCCAGAGCTACATTCTCGATGAAGCGGAGAACCCGCATTCTGTTTTCTGTGGTGGTTACCGGGGATCCCTTGAAGTACTTATTGCAGATGTCGCCGATGGTCTCGCCGTTCTTTCCGACTTTCAGATCGGACTTGAAGTCCTTTTCGGCAGGCATAGTAACCATAACGCCGCCGGCAATGTCTTCCGCCAGTCTGACGATCTCATAGGGAAATCTGGTGATGTTCTGCTTACAGACGTTGGCCAGAAGCATATCGATCTGATAGTTGCCCGCCTCTGTGGGATAGCCCTCCGCGGAGCACGCGATGCCGCAGCAGTACAGAGTTTCATTGAGATGTGTCATTTCAATGAGCTTATCCTTTATGTGGGAGGCCTTGTTGGCTCCGTTGTAATCCGCGGCCAAAGCGGCAGCGCCGATAAGTACGTCGCCTACGCCGACCTTGCAGCCGCCGTAGCTCTGTCTGTGGTAACCGGCAAATCTCTCAACCAGCATGCCGGCAAAATCCCATTCCTCGCACATGAAGACCCTGTCCCAGGGAACAAATACGTCGTCGAATACCACCAGGGCTTCCTGACCGCCGAATTGTTTGTTACCGAGGTCGATATCCGCGCCTTCTTCCAATTTTCTGGTGTCGCAGGACTGTCTGCCGTAAATCATGTACAATCCTTCCGCGTCAGAGGGAACCGCAAAGGACACCGCATAAGCTTTATCCGCTTCGGTAAGGGAAATGGTGGGCATAATCAGATGCTCATGAGAGTTAATGGAACCTGTCTGGTGGGCTTTCGCTCCTCTGACTACGATACCGTCTTCTCTCTTCTCTACGATGTGAACGTAGAGATCCGGATCTTCCTGCTGACCGGGGGACTTGGATCTGTCGCCCTTGGGGTCGGTCATAGCGCCGTCTACGACCAGGTCATTTTCCTGGACAAACTTCAGATATTCTACGAATCTCTTGTGATACTCTGTGCCATACTTTTTATCCATCTCGTATGTGGTGGAATATTCAGCGTTGAAGGCGTCCATTCCTACGCATCTCTGGAAACAGGAAGCGGTCTTCTGTCCTAAAAGACGCTGCATCTTGACCTTTTTCCGCAGGTCATCCGTGCTCTGATGCAAATGAGCAAAACGGTTTACCACTTCTCCGGTAAGGTTGGATTTCGCAGTCATCAAATCCGCGTATTCCGGGTCGTGGGCTAAATCATAAGTCATTTTTACAGAATTAATAGAGGGGCGAATAATGGGATGGTCAACCCAGTTGTCCACCTCTTCACCGAACATATACACCCTTGTTTTAAGCTTTCTCAAACTCTCAATATATTGAGCTCCTGTCATTAACATATCATCCACTCCTTTTCTTCTTCAACAACAACAACAGCAGCAAATTGTTTACACCGTAAATTTATGCAATTTTTATGCCACGATTGGTGCGTTATTTTATAACACCTTCATAAAAAATTTTTTGACTTCATAAAATTTATTTATAGCCACCACCGCCAAAGATGAAATGGCTTTTGAACCCGGTTACAGTTGCTTATTCAGTATTTTCCGGGCCATATCGATCAGATCATCGCTTATAGAATTGTCTAAAACCACATCTTCCAACTGCGGCAATTCCTCCATAAGAATAGACTTAACCACGTCTTCCAGCGTAAACTGCGCGGAGGGACAGCTTCCACATGCTCCCGTCAGTCTTATTTTTGCGACATTATTCTCAAGGCCTGTAAGCGCGGCTGCGCCAAAATGGTTTGCCAGCAGCGGATTGACCTTCTCTTCCAGCAATAGCTTTATCTTCTCTTCCAAGCTCATCACCTCCTCCTGTTTCAGTATAGATTTAATATCCTCAATATTCAAGTGGTAACTACACGTTATATACTATATAAATTTACTATACTGGCATTTAGTTAACTTATATGGTTTCGGGGTTTCTTCGACATTTCAAATAAGCTGAAATTAAGACGTATTTAATTAACTTATATGATTTCAGGGCTGTGGAGAGGCAATGTTCAGAACTATGTTCTTCGCTCCGACCCGCTTCGCTCCCTGCTGTCCGTTTTCCTTAAAGGCCGGCACGCGCAAATCGGCTCAAAGCAATATTCGGGTTTCCTGTGGGACAAAAATTACAATTGTATGCAATACCGTGATAAAATCCGGAGAGGGAAAATTGCGAGTCTTACGCATGAAAAGATCCGAGGTGAGCAGAATTTTCGGTTGTATACAGGTGATTTACATAAAATTCCTAAAAAGTTCATACAGACGCAATTTTTGCACATTTAAGGTCTCCTTTTGGACAGAGTAAGTGGCAGTATGGTATACAACCGAAAGTTTTGCACAGTTGTAAATGAAAATGGGGAATTGATGGCTCGATTTTCGGCTTTCATGCATAAGGTTTCATGCATAAGCCTTAGTGAAAATTATTTTCCTTCTTGCGAATCAGAGACAGGTCGTGTATTATAATTTCCAAGTGGCTGTGGGGCTTTTAGCCTCGCCGCCGCCCAAATAATATGCTAGGGGAGCATTCGCTGAGAGTGCGGCACACAGATGGCGCCGCGCACCCTCACTACCTGATCCGGGTAATACCGGCGTAGGGAAGCAATCCAACTAACTAATCATATATCGTATAGTTTTTTGGATCGATCACCTCCCCTCCTGTGTTGTATTGTGCAAGGAGGATTTTTTATGTCATCAGAACAATTGCAAGGATTTTTTGAGTCCGCCACCGGACAAGTTGTCACTGTTTGTGTCATAATGGCACTTTTCGGTGTCATTCTTATCTCAGGAAAGAACAAAAAAGCGGACACCAAGGCCCTGGTTCTCTCGGCCATATTCGTCGCCCTGTATCTGGCGCTGGATCAGATCATCCTGTTCCGAATGCCCCAGGGCGGTTCCATAACCGCTTTCAGTATGCTGGCAGTCACGGCCTGCGCTTATCTTCTCGGAGTTCGCCGTGGGGTTATGGCCGGAATGTGCGCAGGTCTCATCGGTTTGATTTTCAACCCTTATGTAATCCACCCCGTCCAGCTCCTTTTAGACTATCCGCTGGCCGTCGGCGCTCTGGGCATCGCGGGCTTTTTCCATAAAGGCAAATACAGCTTACTCTATGGGTATCTCCTGGGCGTTTTGGGCAGGTATATCTGCTCCTTCCTATCAGGCGTCATCTTCTTCGGCGAATACGCTCCGGAAGGGTTTAACGCTTTCACGTGGTCACTCTATTACAACCTCATATACATGGGAACAGAGGCCGCGATTACCCTGGTAATTCTTTTCCTGCCCCCGGTCCGCACCACATTACAAAGGCTCCGAAGCCAGGTCAACAGCTAACACGCGGGCCGGCGCGGAAATCTGCCTTACGAGCTTACAATCCTGTTTATTATAGAGACCTCGGAGGGATAAGTCTCCGAGGCCAGTTAGAATCAAAATTTCATTCATATAAAAAACCGGCGGGATTTAATTTCCCGCCGGTTTTTAACGCTATTATACTTTGTTTCTTTTAGGCCAGTATGGCGCCCTCTTTTTCCAGAACGGTATAGCTCATATCCTTATATGCCGGCACTTCATTGCAGAGTGCCCGGAAGACATCTTCCGCGGACTTGAATCCAACGTCGACCCCCAGCAGAGCCAGAACCATAGCTAAAATCTGGCTGTCGGCCAGGGACTCCCCGGGAGCCTGGACCGCCTTGCGTATCCGCTGAACCCGGCCTTCCATATTCGTAAAGGTTCCGTCCGCCTCCGCAAAGCTGTTGGCCGGCAGAACCACATCCGCAAGTTTCGCCGTGTCGTTGAGAGTAATATCCTGAACGACTATGAAACCACACTGTTTCAGCGCTTCTTCAATGCCCTCCTCCTTCCTCTCCGGATCAAGAGGATTCTCTCCCATCAGATAGAGCGCCTTAGCCTTGCCCGCTTTCAAAGCGTTCAACACCTTGTTGTCCTTCATATCTGTCACAGCAACGCCCTCTGCCGCGGCGACACCGGAAGCGCGCAAAATAGCCTCGGCTCCTTTGCCCTGGTCCGTGGACCCATCCGCCAGAACCGCGGATTCCTTCCACTTCATTTCTTTTCCGGAAACCGTTTTCAAAAGCGTGTTCAGCATGAACTTCGCTTCGTTGCTGACCATGTGGCCCGCGAATGCGGCAAAGCTTTCCGAATCCTTGCTGTCCCTGATGGCGGCAAGCCGGGAAGCGATGAGATCCAGCGCTTCCTCCCAGGAAGCCTCCTGAAGTTTCCCATCTTTACGGATCAGCGGAGTTGTCAGCCTGTCTTCCGCATACAGCTTGCGATATCCGTATTTTCCTTGGACACAGAGCAATCCTCCGTTAGAGGGGCCAAAGGCCGGCTCCACACCTACTACTTTTGTTCCATTGAGTTTGAGATCCATCTGACAGCCTACGCCGCACTCCGTGCAGGTGGTCCGATGAAGGGTCACATCCAGCGGAATGGGTTTCGTGTGGTCAACCTTGGGCAGCAGCGCTCCCACAGGGCAAAGGCTGATGCAGTTTCCGCAGTTGATACAGCTCGATTGCTCCAAAGGATTCTCCAGAGAAGGCTGAACCGTGGTGTCAAAGCCCCTCTTGACCAGGCCTAACGCGGTAACCCCCATAACCTCGTGGCAAACTCTCACGCAAAGGCCGCAGAGAATGCACTTATTGGGATCCCGAACCACATAGGGGTGATCGTCGTCGAATTCAAGACGGTTGATATCTCCCGCAAGCCGATCGGGTTTTACATCGTACTGGTTGGCATAGTCGTAGAGTTTACACTCGAAATATTTGCCGCAGCCGCATTCCAGGCACCTGTCGCCCTCGTATTCGGCGTCGGAAGGCACATAGCCGTCGACGATTTCTTTGAAATTGTCTTTTCTTTCATCCGGAGAAAGCATTCCCATCTTGGGACGGCAGAGCCGCTCTCTGTCTTCAAAGGTCTTCTCGTCAATATCTTCTCTTATCACCACGTAGGGTTCGCGGTAGCGAATCTTTTCTCCGGAGAGATAGGCGTCAATAACCTCCGTAGCTTTTACCGCGTCACCGATGGCCTCCACAGCGATGGATATCTTGTCGTTTCCGCAGTCTCCTCCGGCAAAGACCCCTTCCATGCTGGTCATAAAGGTCTCCGGATCGTAGGCGAAGCCCTTCTTGCGAGTCATGTCGAATCCGTCAAAGCCGTTGTATTCCACGGCCTGGCCGATGGCCAGGATCACATTGTCCACGTCCAGCGTTTCCGTCTTGCCCTCTACCGGCACAGGAGCCCTTCTGCCGCTGGCATCCGGCTCGCCCAGTTCCATAATCTGAAGCTTAATCTGCTTCACGCGGCCATTTTCATCTTTGATAATCTCCAAAGGATTCGTCAGGTTTTTAAAGATAACGCCTTCTTCATCCGCCTCTTCGATCTCGATCTGGTCGGCAGGCATTTCATCCTTGGTACGCCTGTAGATATTGTATACTTTCTTCCCGAGCCTCACCGCCGTACGGCATGCGTCCATCGCGGTGTTTCCGCCGCCCACTACAGCCACTACGTCGCCCAGTTCAACTTCTTCTTTCTTTACCACCTTGCGAAGGAAATCGATTCCGCCGATAACACCCTCCGCGTCCTCTCCGGGACATCCCGTTCCCGTGGATACCCAGGCGCCGACGCCGAGAGCCACCGCGTCAAAGCTGTTGCGAATTTCCTCGAAGGAAATATCTTTCCCG